>Ga0256847_1000550_pt1 | contig 23139 bp, 19 predicted proteins | sample TeddybearmetaG_FD_189099 | JGI IMG/M metagenome (GOLD analysis project Ga0256847, IMG submission 189099) | Hydrothermal vent microbial communities from East Pacific Rise, Pacific Ocean - Teddybear | ecosystem: Environmental > Aquatic > Marine > Hydrothermal vents | place: Pacific Ocean: East... | reverse complement strand
CACATGACTCCAAGTATACAGCATGCGATGTTTGAGTGTCCTGAAGGCTGATGTTTGAATCTCAATTTGGTAAATTTTGCCCTGATTATCCGTCGCTTTAACGTCAACAATGGTGTCTTTGGCGCTCATGTAATCTTTCGCGTTGTACGGGTTCTTGAGGATGACTGAGCGAATTTTATGCTCACCCAACAAATTCAACATCGCGTTCAGAAAATGAATCAAAATCGGCTCATGCGCTTCAGCGCCTAATATCGCTTTAAAAACGCAATCTATCGTGGGGTTAATGAAGTGAATCATACTGTATTCGTGAGCCAACTTAACAATTGACGCATCCTTATTCTGCTTTCACCCATCTTTTTGCTTGCTCAACTTTGCTCTGCATTTTGTCGCTAATCATCAGGTTTGAGTAATTCCGCTTGGCCAAAAATACAATCCCGCCCAATGTCATGGTCGCACCATCGATGATGACGGGGCCGCGCTTGTGTTTGCGCAGCGCTTGCAGTAAGGCTCGGTTGGCTTTATCTAAACGCGGTAATGCGAGTGTACCTAAGTGATATTTTAAAGCGAGTGCCGTTTCAACCTCTAATGTACGAATGTCAGTGAGATTAATGTCACCTTGAATCGTACTCAGGTATTTTGCACTGCCTTCACATAACGTATGCACGGCTTTGAGTGAGACGTTACCTTGGTGCTTTTCTAGCCCTTTCGCAACCTCAGGCGGCAGGACATTTAACCCATCTAAGCGTAAAAAACCGAGGGTGTCGCCTAGGCATACTGAGGCTTCTGGTAACATTTCGGGTAAATGATCTAAAGATAAACCGCCTTCATGCCCCGATAAACCGGTGGCAATCTCAAACGGCAGTTGATCCAGCCCATCTAACCATAATTCACCATGCGTGCGGCCTAAACTGGCTGCGCCTGCGGGTTCAATGTCCATCAACCGCTCTAAGCGCAAGCCACCGGTGTGTGTACTCAAGCCTGCTGCGGCAGCATCAGAAAGCGCCATCAAACCGCCCAGCCCGAGGCAACCTTTAATCTTCGCCAGCGCTTTAGCCGCATCCGCTTCTAGCGTTTCCAGATTACTTAACCAAATATTGCTTTGCAGCGTAGATAAACCATTGGCCACACGCGTGCTTAACGTGGTTAAACCGGTCAACCCCAACGTACCTTGTTTTTTGCCCAAAGCCTTAGCGGCCTCTTCCGATAAATGCTCTAACCCTTCTAACCACAAGGCACCTTGGTGTAGCGCCAAGCCTTGTGCGGCCTCAAGCGACATTTCTGTTAAACCATCAAGGGATAATGTATCGGGATATCCTGCTAACGCAGCAGCAGCTTCACCGGATAAGCGTTTGACCCCCCCCAGTTTTAGCTCCCCATGGCATTGCGCCAAAGCGGACGCGACTTTCACATCGGTTAGCTCTGTGAGGCCACCAAACGACATATACGCCGATTCTCGTCGCAAAACCGCGTGTATTGACAGCACGGTTAACCCATTCATGGACAATCCGGCTAAGGTGTAAGGGCTGTCGCTCAATAACCCCGCAAATAACGGATCCAGCGAGGTTAACCCATCCAATAAGAGTTCACCGGAGTATTGCCCTAACTCACTGGCCACTTCTTCGGTTAATTCGGTTAACCCACTCAGGCCCAAAACCCCAACAGACAGCAAACACGCCACCGCCTCACCAGACAGCTCTGAAACGCTGTCTAACAACAGTTGTCTTTTATCATTTCGACACAAGTATTTTGACAAACCGCGAGCATCGCTGACGGTTAACCAACGCAATACACTGGGCTCAACATCACCGATTTTTTTTTGTGCACGGAAACGCCAAGGCAAACTTTTCACCAACTCACCCACGCGCCGATTACACCGCGTTGGGCGCTGAAAAAACCCGGCTAAAATGGCTTGTGCCATGGTGATGCGCTCGGGGTTTTCTGGGTCTTGCTCAAACCAATCACATAAACCCGCATAATCACTGATTTTATCCGTCACCGACTGGTACGCAGCGGCGTCCCATGCAGGCACTAGCGCTTCTGCACCGACCTGCTCGACCAAAGCGGCATACCATTGAGTTGGGTCTTCCATCCATTCATTCATGCAAGGAATTATAGAGTAGATTAATGGACTTGATATAGGTGCTGTTGAATTTGCTCTGTCGTTAGATAATGATGGCACCTCATTCATCTGATCAGGAATCGCCCATGTCCATGCAAAGTACGATTGAAACACTGTTAACACAATCACTTGGCCCAACACACCTAGCCGTCATCAACGAAAGCCACCAACACTCTGGTCCCGCAACAGAGTCCCATTTCAAGGTTGTGATTGCCACCGAGCAATTTGCCGACAAAAGCTTAATTCAACGACATCGTGCCATTAATGCCGTCCTTAAAACCCAACTGCAAAACGACATTCATGCTCTGGCCCTGCATACTTACACCCCCGAAGAGTGGGCCAAACAAGACCAAGCCCCCGAGTCACCTAAATGCCATGGGGGGTCTAAAACCACATAACGGCATAACCCTGAAAAAAAATAACCCTTTCGCCGAGTACGCGCGATCACACATCATCACAATTCGTATACCTAACATCAGGAGACACACATGCCCCCGCTAAAACGAACCCTCGGTTGTACCTTGCTTTTACTCACCTTAGGTGCGCAAGAGGCTTACGCTAGAATTAAATTGATCACGTTACCCGTGCGAGACCGGGTTGAAGTTCAATTACAACACCCCAACACAACACTAATTGAAGAAGAACGCACGGTGCCGTTAATCCAAGGCCGGAATGAGATCGACTTTGCTTGGGCGAATACCCATATTGACCCTTCCACCATCGTCTTTCGGGTGGTCAAACATTCCAACCCGAGCATGAAAACGAATATTTTATCGGTCAGTTATCCCCCCAACGAAGCCGCGTTAACGTGGGCGGTATCGGCCAACCAAGCCGGTGCGGCCACCATCCGCATCAGTTATGTGATTAATAACCTCAGCAAACATTATCATTACCGCGCCCGCATTGATCAGGCTGAAAAAATCATGGTTTTGTCCCAGTTTATGCGCGTGAAAAATGATGCTAACGAAGGTTTTGAGGATAGTTTTGTCAGCATTGAAGGCGGCCAGCGCTTCTCTTTACCATTAGACATTAATGCCACACAGGAAGTCCTGGTGACACGTTACCCGGCCTTACCGGTGAAAAAGTTATATCTAATTAACCCCGAGCAATACGGTTATGAAGACCGCGCTCAGGATAAATTAAAAGTCCCCATGTTTTATCAATTAGATAACACCGAACAAGCCGGGCTTGGGAAAATGCCATTGGCAGCGGGTAAAGTGCGTTTATTTCAAGAAGATGGCCACGGCACCGTGGCGTTTCTTGGCGAAGATCGCGCGACCTATACAGCCTTGGGTGATGACATGAAGTTACGTGTTGGCCAAGCCAAAGACATTGTGGTTAAACGTACGATTGAGCGAAAAAAACGTAAACGCGTAGAAGGCAATCTGTACGACTATGACATTACCGTTAAATACAGCATTGAAAACTTTAAAAACCAAGCCGTAACATTACAGATTGAGGAATCCCCACAAGCACTTCGGAACGAAGTCCGACACAGTTATCGCGCGGTGCAATGGTCTATCTCACCCAAAACCACGTTTTTAAAAGGCCTGGATAAAACCGAAACCAGCCAAGACAAACTGGTTTTTCATGTGGCGTTACCCGCCAAAGATGGCACCGCAAAAGCCAAAAAAATCGAACATAAACTCAACCTCATCATCAAAAACGAGTGGTAAATCATCATGCTTAAGCAATTTTTTTCTACTCTTGTGTGTATACTGGCACTGAGTGTTAGCCAAACCGCGTTATCTGGCAATATTGACCTGTCAACACTGCCACAACGGGATTCCATTCAACTCACCATTTATAACTCTGAAGACCTAACCTTGGTGCAAGAAACCCGCACCATGAGTTTTAAAACCGGCACCAATAAGCTCCAGTTCAGTTGGGCCAACACGTTAATCGACCCGACTTCGGTCGAGCTGCGTTTTTTGCAAAAGCAAGACCAGTTGCACATTCAGCAAACCAGCTTTCCACATGATCGCCATCAAATGCTGTATTGGACGGTGAATAGTCAAGTCGATGGCCAAGTCAGCGTCGAAATCAGCTATTTTACCTCGGGTATTACTTGGTCTGCCGATTATGTCGGCGTGGCCACCGCCCAAGAAACACATTTGGATCTGGAAAGTTTCGTCAGAGTCCGCAATCAATCTGGTGAAAACTATGAAAATGCCCGTATCCGTTTGGTCGTGGGTAGCATTAACTTAGTCGATAAAATCGCCGCATTAAGCCTCGACCCGAAAAAACCGGTGCGACGAGAAAAACGCCAACGTCACATGCTGAAAAAAATGATGGCGATGCCAGCAGCCGCGCCCATGATGAAGATGAAAGGCAGCTCTCGTGCGACTATGCAGCATGAAACCCCCAAAGCCATCGCCAAATCCGGTTTGAGTGAATATTATATTTACGCCATTGAAGGCCAAGAAAGCATCTCAAACGGTTGGTCTAAACGCATGACCAGTTTCAATGCCAAACATATTCCCATCACAGTTAAATACCGCTACCGACCCAGAGAGTACGGCCATCATTTAGCCAAGCTATTTCTGTTTGATAACACCATAAAAGCCCATTTGGGTACAACCCCAATGCCCAAAGGTGCTGTGCGCTTATTCAAACGTAACCAACAAAGTTTAGAATACCTGGCTCAATTACAAATGAAATACGTGCCCCTCGGTGACAAAGTGACGTTAAACCTCGGGCAAGACCCCGAAATTATGTTTGAGGAGATCAAATTGCAAACATGGCGGGATAACGTTTGGATGCGTTATCGTAAAGGCCAAGTGCACCGTCGCCTACATGACAAAAAAATCAAAGTAAACCACCAAGCTCACGTCTCGGGTTGGCATGATCACACACTGTACAATCAACGCATTCGGAATTTCTCTAACCGAGATATTGATGTGGAATGGCGCAAACCTTACCCCGGCGATAGCATTTATTCAAGCCAGTTAAACCCAAGCTTACATGACTATAAAACCGTAGAAGTTAACACAAAAGTGTCGGCACAAAGCACACAAAACAACCTTTTTGTGTTAACCACCAAACAAGGCAAAAACCACAAGCAGGATCAAGTCACACTGAAAGCAGCAGACATTCCATACCCTGACTTCTCCATCACCTTAAAACGATAATGGCCAATGGCTTCAAGGAACCACTGACATGAAACAATTACATCCCCTGGTTATGCTGATGTTGACCACTTGGGTCATGGGCCAAACGGCATTTGCGAGCAATATTGACCTCTCAACATTACCACCGCGTGATACCGTTCAACTCACCATCTACAATTCTGAGGACCTCACCTTGGTGCGTGAAACGCGTACCATGAGCTTTAAATCTGGCCGTAATACGCTACAGTTCAGTTGGGCCAATACCCTGATTGACCCAACCTCGGTGACGTTACGCTTCCTACAACATGAAGACCAACTGAGCGTGCAACAAACCACCTTTCCACATGACCGTAAGCAAATGTTGTTTTGGACGGTAAACAGCCAAATCGCCGATCAAGTCCGTGTTGAGATCAGTTATTTCACCTCCGGTATTGCCTGGTCTGCCGATTATGTTGGCATCAGTAACGCAGATGAAAGCACACTCAATCTGGATGGTTTTATCCGCATCCATAATCAGTCCGGGGAAGACTATGAACACGCCAACATTCGTTTGGTGGTCGGCAACATTAATCTAATCGACAAAATTGCCACCCTAGGCCGCCTGTCTTTATCCGAGATTGAGACCTTACCAACAGCGGAGTTTGACAAATGGCGCAACAAAGCCGCACAGCAAGTTTTACTTGAATACGACGAATACGAGGCAAAGGACACTATGTTCTTAGATGTGGCCCCAGAGGAAAAAGCCAAAGTGGTTAAAAAAGTCGGCTTGAGTGAGTATTACATCTACTCGATTGAAGGCCAAGAAAACATCCCCAATGGTTGGTCTAAACGTATGATCAGTTTTCAAGGGAAGGATATCCCGATGCGCGCTGAATACCGCTACCGACCCAGAGAATACGGTCATCAATTGGTGAAGTTATTCTTATTCAATAATGATAAAGCCGCTCACCTAGGGGAAACGCCTTTACCAAAAGGCCAGGTGCGCTTATTCAAACGCCAACAGCAAAGCCTGCAATATCTGGCCAGCTTAACCCTCGACTATGTGCCCATTGGCGATAAAGTTGAACTCAATTTGGGCCAAGATCCCGAGATTGTGTTTGAGCAAGTGACCTTACAAACCTGGCGAAACAACGTTTGGATGCGTTACCACAAAGGCCGAGTACACCGCCGCATACGAGACAAAAAAATAAAAGTGGATCATAAGGCCAGTGTATCTGGTTGGCAGGATCACAGTCTGTATAATCAACGTATCCGTAATTTTTCCAACCGTGCCATTACGGTTGAATGGCGCAAACGGTTTTCTGGCGACATTGTCTTTTATAGTCAATTGAAACCGATTCTACATGATTATGAAACGGTACAAATCAGCACACAAGTACCGGCACAAAGCACGCAAGATCATTTGTTTGAACTCAGCCAAAAACAAGGCCGCAGCCAAAAACAAAACCAAATCGTGCTGCAACAAAAAGCCGTAACCTACCCAGACTTCCTGGTGACAAGAAAACGATGACACCGGATTGGTTGCAGCGTGCCGCCGCGTTAAAGGTGATCCGCCCCATTGATCACTATTTTGCCTGCTTTATGCAGCAATTGCATGGATCACCCTCAACCGAGCTGTTATTGGCCAGTTGTTTGGTCAGTTACGAATGTAGCCTGGGGCAGGCTTATATCGAGCTCGCGCCTTTATGCAACCACCCAATATTCGCAACCCCCCATCACCCCGGCTTACCCACGGTGGTTGCGCCCGCATTAAACACATGGATCAAGGCCTTAACGCAAAGCCCCGTAGTGGGCCAACCCGGAGACCACACCCCCTTAATTCTGGATCAACATCGACTGTATTTGGCGCGTTATTGGGCGTATGAAACACGCCTGACCGATGCGTTTAAACAGCGCATGGCACACACCCAAACACCACAGACCGAGCCTTTACAGCACACGTTAAACACACTGTTCCCCCACGCAGAAGCCAACCCCGAATTAAATGGACAAAAAACCGCTGCTGCCCTTGCCGCTCGACAACATTTGATGATGATTTTTGCCCCCCCGGAGATGCATCAAGCCATCCTCCTTGGCCGCCTGTTAGCCACCCTCATCATGTTGGACACATCAGAACATACGTACAGAATTGAGTTGGCCGCCACCACCGACACCGCAGCACTCACACACACGCTAACTCAGGCCAAACAAGCCCTGAGCTCTGTGGTCAGTGCCAACGTATGCGCACAACTGCCAGCAAGCGCCAGCACCCTGCAACATTTATTGGGGGGCACCTATGACGCGCAAAACCCCTTGCACTTGGATCTATTGGTCATAGATGCCGCCGCCATGCTAGATGTGGCTTTAATGGCACGCCTCACCGAGGCGTTAACGCCCACCACCCGCTTGATCCTACTCGGAGACAGCACGCAATTACCGGCCATCCGCGCGCGCCATCTTTTCAAAGATATCGGCCAGGCCGATTGGACTAACCAATATTCCGCAGCACAAACCGAATATTTACAATTTTTCTGCCCACCCTATACCAACCGCACAAACAAAACTGGCCCAACCATTCAGGATAATATCCTACTGCTGCGGCCCATACCGGGCTGAAACCCACGACACGCGGGTGAACTCGACACAATGCCAATGCTAATCTATGCTTAAGTCTATTACGCGAGCACACCACACCCGCGCACCTTAACAAACACGACAAGCACACATTATGTCATTAAAAAAAACGGACAAAGGGGCCATTTTTGGCGTCTTATTTTTTATCCTCATTATTCTCGTACAGCAACTCATTCAAAACGGTTTTTTTGAGCCCGAATATACCCCGTTCAAAAGTATGACCCCCTGTCAGCAGACAAGATGGTCTGATGTTACGCCATCACATGGCCATTTTTCCTTAATGCTCCCGTGTACCCCGAACGAGTCCAGCGAACAAATCAACTTAGCCCAAACCAACGGAGCATTTGCGTATGAAAATGCAACGCGCCTGAGTAATGGCGATGAATATGGTGTCATTTTCGTGGATTTAGAACCCATTTTCCGTGATGCACCGAATGGAAAAAGACCGGATGAAGCCGATTTCTTGTGGGGTGCGCGCAAAGCCTTGGTTAGAGAAGATAAAGCCACACTCTTATCCAAACGCATTGTGTATATTTCAGGCGTTGAAAGCCGAGCATACGAAGTACGCTACAATACCGGACGCCATGCTTTTTTTCGGCTGAGCTTACACAACGATGGCATTTTTTTATGGCTGGTACACACTGAACACCGCTCAGAACCCTCTGAACAAGATCTAGAATTTCTCACCTCTTTTACCTTTTCCGATATCAAAAAACGGACGAAAAAAACCGATGAGACAAGCACTGAAACAGCGGGTGAAAATACAGTTGCCGCGCCAGTACCTTATCAACCTCGTAAGAAAAAAACATTAGAAGATATTTTACGTGATCGGAAAGCCGGTGATGCCATCAAAAAACAACGCCAACAGGAAGATGAACAGCGTCGAAAGCGCTTCCAAAAACAGCAGGAAAATTACTTACTGCAACATAAAGACAAATCATACAATAAATTATTTAATAAAGTTAAATAGAAAAACACAATGATAATCCCATACAAAGCTGATTTAGATTTACAAAAAATTCCGTTTGTTACCCTTCTAATTATTATCGTGTGCGTGTACATCTACTTTTTACAAGAACAGAATGAAACAAAATTTGTCGAACAAACCCAACAATATTGCAGCGACGCAAATGCGAGAGATTTCCGCTATGCGCTAAAGCATATGACGGAATTAAGCAGTTGTACCCAGTTTATGCTTAAAGTTCGCTTATCTAAACAGCGTGAACGCATCGCGATTAAAGAGCTGGTTCGAGAATCTGTATCAAAAGCGGCCCAACCCATTCTGGGGGGAGAAGCCTATATTTACGACATCCTCACAAAACATTACCAGCACTACCGAAGCCAAGTACCGCTAGAATATTTAACCGACAAACTCAAATACGTACCAGACTCTTGGAACACATTAACCATGATCAGCTCGGTCTTTACCCATGGTAGCTGGGGCCATGTCATTGGGAATTTGTTTTTCTTTTTGGCCTTTGCCGCCACCCTTGAAATTATGCTGGGGCCATTGTGGTTTATTTTTGTGGTATTGGCACTCGCCGTTGGCACCAACACCGTGTATTCCATTAGCGCACTGTACCAAACCAACCCATTGCCGACCGTGGGGTTATCTGGTGTTGTCATGGGCATGATGGGATTGTTTGTGTACTTCCTACCCCGCACCAATATCCGAGTATTTGTTTGGCTGATTATTTTTTACAAACGCCTGTCCATTCCTGCGTGGGCTCTGGTCGGCACCTATTTTATGCTGGATATGTATCAATTAGCCAAAGGCGACATGCAGGGGGTCAACCTGATTGCGCATGTGAGTGGTGCAATGATCGGTTTCCTCATTGGTGTCACCATGTTCCGAGAGAAAAAACGCAAACTCAAAATACTCATGCGTCAGCATAACGCCCCCCGCTAAACCATAAACAATCGAGCAAGCATGAAAAAATTGGAGTTGGTTATAACTTCGGCCACCACCCCTTAGGCCACATCCCGTTTACGTTTTCTTGGGCGAGCAGGGTAATCCATTTTTTCTAGCAAATATTGAAACAAATCTCCGTGCTTTGCTTCAAAAAAACGTTCAGCAGGTGTCTTCCCTTCCTTATTGGTTCGATAATAATTGTGAACAACGGTTTGTGCTTTTAGGCTGCTCGCACTTGATCGATGTAGACCGTGATGACGTAGCGAGAGCTGAGCATTTCTTCCTTCTACACACGAACTTGATCGCTGAAAAATTCGAGCGCATTCTATCGCTGCTTTCTGCATCTGTTGTATTTTATCTTCCGAATATCCAGAAAATTCTCCATGTTTTTTGTGAAACTCCAATAAAATATTCTTAGACTTGTTTGACGTGTATTTTTTCTTGTCTTTATTTTTTTCTTTATTGGAAAAGTCCTTAAGATAGTAGCCTGGAATAAGTACTTATTCTATTTTAGATTTTTCATTCTCAGTAAATGTGCTAATAAGACTCTTGCGTTGGAGCAGTCTGAAAAATACAATCCCCTATAATTATAGGAGTGTTACTCGGTCAAGCCCAACAGGTGATTGTGTGCCTTGCTTCGCGTGTCACACAATCGCTAAACTGTTATATGTAAAAAAATAGCTGAGAGCTCATGAAAATGGATATATATTCTATTTGGTACTATGACGAAGATAAAACAAAATCGTTATCGCAAGGTGTAATAACAAAAGAAATGAAACGCGCAGAGATAATATCAATAATTTCCGCATATTATTCAGTCGGTTTTTTAGAAGGGATATTTAAAAAGGTTAACAAGACAAAAAGAAATAAATGTCTCGTAAATCTTGTGTTTAACGGATTTAGCGGACAAAGACTTTATGATCAACTTAAAGAGCTTAAGGATCTTAAGTTAAGATTATCTGAAATAGGTTTTTCCAAAGTATCTATATTCCTCAATAGAAAAACCGCACTGTTCCATACAAAATTATACTTCATAAAAAACGATCAAGGTTCCCAGTGGTTCTCTGGCTCAGCAAATGCGTCTACAGCTGCTTTTGAAAAAAACGAAGAAATTTTATTTAAAACAAAATTAAAAATAAAAAATATAAAACAATACATTTCAGAGGTGACAAACGATTCTGATTCCATTGAAGACATAGAGCCTGATAAAGCAGTGGAATCAAATATTATAGGTTTTTTTAGAACTGGATCTATATATTTTAAACCAAACAACCAACTATCATTTACATTTTCAGAATTCAAGCTACCAGAATTGATTGAGGATAGAATCAGAAATATTGAAGAGCGCCCAAGAAATACTAACCCAGGTAAAGCATGGGGTGCATACAATTTAAAATTGAGCCTTGGGTTAAAAGGTGATGAAGAAAATGAAAAAACATCTCAGGTGAGTTTAAAACCTTGGTCAATTGAAACCTGCTACGGTTATTGGGTTCCAAATAAGTACAGAAGTATCGTAAACGAGAATGTAAATAGCAAATCTAAAAGCATCAAAAAAAAACTGGTTGAAATACTTTATTTGATTAATACTCGTGGAGTCGAGTCGCTACTCAATGACTATAGAAATTACCTTGACGATGCTGAAAGAATATTGAAAGAAAATAATATTTATCATCCAATTAAAAAAATTGAGTTTATCAGCAAGTACAAAAAATTTATTGAGAGAATTATTTTAAAGCTATCTGATTCTGAAAGGCTAAATAAGCTATGTTTGCCGCTTGTTTCAACAGGTATGCCAGAAATTTGGGAAGATAATCTTGCATATGATGATTTTTCAGAGAGCTTTTATGAATATATAGCTGGTTGTTTGACAGGTCAGATACCCCGTGTTGTACGGTCAATTATGGATTCTCTTGAAATTATTACTGAGGCAGATAGCAAAGTAATAGCATCAAGTTTTAATAACTATTTTGAATCTGATGAAGCGGAATGGACTGATGAATATTGGCGACTATGAAACACATAACGAATAAGACACAAGGGTAGATTGTGATTCGAGCGCGGCGAGAAACCGCAATTTTAACCGTTTGTTGGACAAGCCCGACCGGGAATACTGGGAATTCATATAGAAAATATCTTTTTTGAATCTACTTACCTCAAGACCCAACATGATGGCGAGATCAGTAAAGCAAGCAGACATCACTACCATTGCGGCGACGACTGCCTACAAGGCTCCTTATAACTTCCATTGTTGTGAAATTTTCACCGGACAATTATCCTGACACAGGAGGGCTCAAAGGTATAAGCACCTACCACAATGTCCAAACCAACATGTTAGCTAATGAAAAACTTGCGTCAGCCAACCTGTAATACTACAGTGGTATTACATTGTGAGTTTGGAGATAATGATGCGCGTTACAACAAAAGGGCAAGTCACTATTCCTCGTAACGTACGTGAAGTGCTAGGAATTGTGCCTGAAACAGAGGTCGATTTCGTTGAGGATCATGGGCGCTTTTATATTGTAAAATCAAATGCGCCCGCACAAACCAGTAAATTCAATAAATTCAGAGGTATAGCTACGGCTAAAATGTCCACTGAAGACATATTAAGCCTTACAAGAGAGCCTGAATGAACGGGGTTCTGATTGACTCCTGCGTGCTTTTAGATTTATTTACAAATGATCAAAATTGGGCAAACTGGTCTGAAAAAATATTAGAAAAATACAGTCAAACCAATACCTTGTACATTAATTCCATTGTTTACACTGAAATATCTATTGGTTTTAATAACATTGAAGAAGTTGAAGCAGCAATTTTGGGTCTTGGTATCAAGGTGCTAGAGCTGCCCCGAGAAGCCTTGTTTCTAACTGGCAAGGCATTTCTCGAATACCGTAGAAACAGAGGGACAAAGATTTCTCCATTACCTGATTTTTTTATTGGAGCACATGCAGCTGTATCAAATTTTGATTTAATCACAAGAGATTTAGCTCGGTTTAGAACCTATTTCCCTAGTGTTAATCTCATATCACCATGATTTTGAAGCTGCAATTAGCTAATCGAGTCGAGAATGCCTAACCCTCAATCCTCCACACCACCCAGCGTGCGGGTTCTCACGAGGCGGCTCATAAAGATGTTTAAAACCAATGGAGTATTGTAGGTGAAAATTGTGAAATCAGTGACTTAATGCCTGGAGCTAAACATGTCTTATAGCGCCACTACCGTAGCAAAGACCATTTTAGAGAAGGCTAACAAAGAAGGGATGTCCATTAGCCCGCTAAAGCTGCAAAAATTATTGTACTATTTACACGGCTGGCACCTAGCAATAACGGGTAGTGTTCTGCTGAGAGAGCAATTTCAAGTATGGGATCATGATCCGATAAATAGCGTAATCTATCATGAATTTAAACATTTCGGTGGTGCATCAATCACCGACTTTGCCGTACGAGACGGGAATGTTTATGTTGTCGGCGATGACAAAGAATTCCACTCCGTGTTTGACAATGTTTGGTGCAAATACTCCCATTTTACAGCGTCCGACTTGTCATCAATGACACACAGAAACGGGTCTCCTTGGGATGAATGCAGAAGAAAATTAGAGCCTGAAATTTCAAACTATACAATTTTATAATTTTTTAAAAAAGAATTAAATGGATAGAGCATGAGTGACAAAACAACAGATAAAGAAAACAAATAATAGATAAATCTATTAAACACACCCCAGAAAAGGGAGATAAGCAAGATTCATCCTCAAAAGAGTGCAAATACTTCGAAAGTGCCAAATCAGACAAACCAGAAAAACTACTTGAACATAAAGAGCAACATGCCCATGAGCAAAATTCGATCATCGATTGTGCTTAGCCCTCCCGCCAAAAAACGTCTACGCAGTTTCCCAGCGACACCGTATCATCAATGTTGGTCATACGACTTGTGAAAAAAATCCGTTATACTCTTCATGGGTGTTTATCTGTGTTGTCACCAAGGAGCCGAGTATGAATTTGCATGAATACCAAGCCAAACAATTATTTGCTGATTATGGCATTGCCATTCCTCGTGGATCGGTGGCTAATTCTGGGCATGAAGCCAGATCTAGAGCGTCTGAATTAGGGGGGAGTGCTTGGGTTGTCAAAGCGCAAGTTCATGCGGGTGGCCGTGGTAAAGCTGGTGGCGTTAAGTTGGTGACGTCTTTAGATGAGGTAGAAAATGCCGCCAAAGCCATGCTGGGGCAAACATTGGTTACCCCGCAAACCGGTTCTGAAGGTTTACCCATTCATCAAGTGATTGTTGAAGAAACATCGGATATTGCACAGGAGCTGTATTTAGGCGCCTTAATTGATCGCGCAGAGAAAAAAATCGTGTTTATGGCTTCTGCATCTGGTGGGATGAATATTGAAGAGGTCGCAGCGACAACACCCGAAAAAATTTTAAGCGTACATGTTGACCCTGCTGCGGGGCTACAAGGCTACCAATGCCGACAATTGGGCTTCGGTTTGGGTTTTGATGGGTCACAAATCAAAATGCTAAGCCACATTATGTTTGGCTTGTTTCGCTTGTTTTCTGAATTGGATGTCAGTTTGGTTGAAATTAATCCTTTGATCATCAAAAAAGACGGCAGCTTGATGGCGCTAGATGCAAAAATCAACATTGATGATAACGCGTTATATCGCCACCCCAACTTACAAGGTATGCGCGATGCCAGCCAAGAAGATGAGAAAGAGTACAAAGCCGCCCAATTTGACCTCAACTACATCACGCTAGAAGGCAATATTGGTTGCATGGTCAATGGTGCCGGTTTGGCCATGGCCACGATGGATTTGGTCAAATTACAAGGCGGCTCACCGGCAAATTTCCTCGATGTTGGGGGTGGCGCCACCAAAGAGCGTGTGCGGGAAGCCTTTTTATTGATTTTATCGGATGATAAGGTGAAGGCCATTTTGGTCAACATCTTCGGGGGGATCGTCCGCTGTGATTTAATTGCCGAAGGCATTATTGCGGCCGTACAAGAAGTCCACATGCGCATTCCTGTGGTCGTGCGCTTGGAGGGCACAAATGTTGTGCAAGGCAGGCAGTTATTGGCAGACAGCGGCTTGGATATCATCGCCGCCGAAAATCTAACACAAGCGGCTGAAAAAGTCGTTGCACTCGCGGTTTAGGTAGGAAAACAACATGAGCGTTTTAATCAACACAACCACACGCGTTATCGTCCAAGGTTTCACTGGCAAACAAGGGACCTTTCATGCAGAGCAAGCCATCGCTTACGGCACCAACATTGTCGGCGGGGTCACACCGGGTAAAGGCGGCCAGAAACATTTAGGCCAGCCTGTTTTCAATACCGTTGCCGATGCGGTGACAGCGACGGCTGCGAATGCTTCAATGATTTATGTGCCCGCAGCGTTTGCCGCCGATGCCATTTTAGAAGCCGCAGATGCCGGCATTCACGTGATTGTGTGCATCACTGAAGGCATTCCTGTGCTGGATATGGTCAAGGTCAAAGCTGCATTGGCTGATTTTGATGGATATCTGATTGGCCCCAATTGCCCCGGTATTATCACTCCAGGTGACTGTAAAATCGGCATTATGCCAGGCATGATCCATCAACCAGGCTGTGTTGGCATCGTCTCACGCTCAGGCACGTTAACCTATGAAGCGGTGCACCAAACCACGCAAGTCGGTTTGGGCCAAAGTACTTGCATTGGCATTGGCGGAGACCCCATTCAAGGCATGAGTTTTGTCGATTGTTTAACCCTATTCGAGCAAGATGCACAAACCCAAGGCGTGATTATGGTCGGTGAGATTGGTGGCAGTGCCGAAGAGGAAGCCGCTGACTATATCCAAGCCCATATGTCCAAACCTGTTGTGGCTTATATTGCGGGGGTTACGGCCCCACCGGGCAAGCGCATGGGCCATGCGGGCGCAATTGTGACCGGTGGCAAAGGCACCGCTGAGGGTAAATTTGCGGCACTGAAGCGCGCCGGTGTGACCACCGTCAATGCCCCCACAGAAATGGGTGTGGCAATGCAGCAGCGATTGCGTTAACGCCCTTCACTACCCGCTTGCAGACAAAGCGTTTAAGATGAGCCTAATGATGGCTCAAACAACAAAGGCAAGTTCATGTCCAACGAATCTACGACACCGAGCACCCAGGATGACGAGGCTCAAAACGTTTTACCCGAGCAATTAATCATTCTACCGATTTTTGAACGGCCTTTTTTACCCGCACAAAATTTACCCATCTTTGTGGATGAATTACCGTGGTTAGAAACCTTGAAGATGATTGGGGATACCTCCAAACACATTGCCGGTTTGGTTTTAATCAAAGACCCCATTGATCGCGATGACACCTTAAAACCTGAGCATTTTCATACCATTGGTACGGCCATTCGGGTGATCAAACCGGCACAGATGGATGATAAAATTCAGTTTATCGCAGAGGGTTTGAAGCGTTTTAAAATCGTGTCGTGGAATACACAAGTCATCCCTTACGTTGTACAAGTGGAATATATTGAAGACGAAGATCTCGATGATCATGTCGAACTCAAAGCTTATGCCATGGCCATTATTAAAATCATTAAAGAGCTCGTGCCACTGAGCCCATTATTCAGTGAAGAATTAAAACTGGGCATGGATCGCTTCACCCCAAACCACCCATCTTATTTAGCCGATTTTGCCGCCGGTTTGACCACCACCCCAAAAGAAGAATTACAAACCGTATTAGAAATGGTTTCTGTGCCGAAACGAATGAAAAAAGTCCTACAATTAATTCGCAAAGAACTGGAAGTGGCCAAACTGCAAACCAAAATCAGCGAACGGGTTGAAGACACCATCGATGATCAGCAACGTACTTTTTTCCTGAAAGAGCAGTTAAAAGCCATTCAACAAGAACTTGGGATTTCGAAGGATGACCGCGTTGCTGATGCTGAAGAGTTTAGAAATAAAATCAAATCCTTAACACTCTCCAAACAAGCTCAAAAACGTGTGGATGAAGAGTTAAAAAAATTATCCTATTTAGAATCAGGCTCACCCGAATATTCCGTCATTCGCAGTTATTTGGATTGGATCACCAGTTTACCTTGGGGCATTTCATCAACGGATCGCTTTAACCTCAAACAAGCCAAGGCCACTTTAGACCAAGACCATGATGGTTTGAACGATGTAAAAGACCGCATTCTTGAGTTCATTGCTGTCGGCAAATTGAAAAAAAATATCGGCGGCTCAATTCTCTTGCTGATTGGCCCACCGGGTGTTGGCAAAACATCGATTGGCCGCTCTATCGCAAGCGCATTAAATCGCGAGTTTTTCCGCTTTAGTGTTGGTGGTATGCGCGATGAAGCAGAAATCAAAGGACATCGCCGAACCTACATTGGTGCCATGCCAGGCAAACTCATTCAAGCATTAAAAGAAGTCCAAGTCTCCAACCCTGTGGTGATGCTGGATGAAATCGACAAAACCGGTTCATCCTATCAAGGTGACCCCGCCTCAGCCCTCTTAGAAGTCTTAGACCCCGAACAAAATAAAGAATTTTTAGACCATTATTTGGATATTCGTTTTGATTTATCCAATATTCTGTTTATTTGTACTGCCAATCAGTTAGATACCATTCCGAAACCTTTAATTGATCGCATGGAAGTGATCCGATTATCCGGTTACATCACAGAAGAAAAATTAAAAATAGCGAAAAACCATTTATGGCCAAAACAGCTAAATAATGCCTGTATTGAATCGAAGAAACTGCGCATTACCGACGCGGCCATGCGCCAAGTCATCGAAGATTATGCCCGAGAATCTGGCGTGCGTAATTTAGAAAAACAGTTGGCTAAAATCACCCGTAAAGCCGCCGTTAACATCGTGAACGGCAGGCGAAAACCCATTTCTATCACCAAAGCCAACCTGACCGATTACCTTGGGCAGGCTTTTTTTGTGAACGAAAAACCATTGCTCGGCCTCGGCGTGATTACTGGATTGGCATGGACGGCAATGGGCGGCGCAACACTCACCATTGAAGCAACCATTGTACATAAAAACCAAAAAGGCTTAAAACTCACCGGGCAACTGGGTGACGTGATGAAAGAGTCTGCCGAAATTGCGTTTAGCTACATTAGCGCGCATTGCGAAGATTTTGGTGCCACAGCAGATTTTTTTGACAAACGTTTTGTGCATTTACACGTCCCCGCAGGCGCAACCCCAAAAGACGGCCCCAGTGCCGGCATCACAATGGCTATCGCGTTGTTGTCATTGGCCAAAGATCACAAGATCAAACGCTTATTAGCCATGACTGGCGAATTGACGTTAACCGGTTATGTCTTCCCTGTGGGCGGCATTCGGGAAAAGGTCATTGCCGCCCGACGCGTCAAAATTCATGAGCTGATCGTCCCATTTGAAAATAAAAATGATGTTGAAGAATTACCCGATTTTATTAAACACGGCATCACCTTTCATTTCCCCAAACACTTCAAAGATGTTTACAACATCGTGTTCAACGAAACATCCGGTACGGCCTGAGAGAAATCGATTAATCTACCGTCATCGGTAAGGTGATATCAAATTGCACACCATTGCCTTCGGCACTGGTGCAAAGAATTGTGCCATTGAGTTTTTCCGTGACCAATTGATGCACAATGTGCAGGCCCAAACCACTGCCACCTTTACCCATTTTTGTGGTGAAATATTTTTCAAATACACGACTAACATCCGCCTCAGGAATCCCTCTGCCATCATCGTGGTAACACAGTTCGAGCTGATCCTGTCTGCGTTTAACGCATAACGTAATGTGCCCTTTATCCCCTTTATCGAAGGCATGAATCAGTGAATTCATGACCAAATTAGTCACAATTTGCGCAATATAACCGGGATAACTGTCCAGCCGAATGCCATCATCCCCTTCCAACAGGACTTGATGTGGCGTATGTTTCAATTTTGGGTGTAGACTGAGCAATATCTGAGACAAGTACTGTTTGATATCAAAACCGCGCCGCACTTCACTCGATTGATCAATCGAAATTTGTTTGAAACTAGAAATCAACTCGACGGTACGCTGTAAATTTTCCCACACAATGGTCGAAACCTCTGCGCATTCTTGCACATAGTCTTCAAACTGAAGTTTGGTCATTTTGTTCTCTGCATAATCTTTCTGCAGAGCTCGCGTTTCATCCTTTAGGTGCGTAATCGCTGTAATACCAAGGCCAATCGGCGTATTAATTTCATGCGTAAAACCCGCCACCAATTCCCCTAAGGCAGCCATTTTCTCCGCTTTCAGTAACTGCTCTCTCTGTTCTCGCTGTAAATCTTGCATTTGTAAATGCAATTTTACCCGTTCAACCAATTCTTCCTGCTGGATGGGTTTACCAATAAAATCCACCCCCCCGGTTTTAAAACCGACACTAATTGCCTCTTTTTTGGCCGTCACAAAAATCACGGGGATGTGTGCTGTTAACACATTGTCTTTCAAACAACGGCAGGTTTCGAAACCATCAATACCCGGCATCATCACATCGAGTAAAATTAAGTCCGGCAACACGGCCGAGGCAATTTTAAGCGCTTTTTCACCACTCATCGCAACAAAAATGTGGTAACGCTGTGGTTCCAAGAACTTACGGATAATATCAATATTATCCGTTATATCATCGACGATGAGTATCTTACTCACGGACATTTCGGCGTCATCAGGCATGCCACCTCCCACCTTACTCAATAATGATTGTGCCTCATCAAACCGTTTGCATTTCCACTAACTGTTCTCGTAGCTGGCTGGGAACATCCGTGATGGTCAACACACCGGTATCTGCATCAAAAAACACACTACTCCCCAGCAGTTTTTTCTGAAACGAAATACTCAACCCGTTCATATTACCTTGGAGTTGAACAAACTGCTTCAACGAACGACGATGCGGGATAATAGAGCGTTGATCAAACGATTCAGCAAACCCATCCATATCCGGTGTATCCAATAATTTGGCCACATCATCCATATGCACAGCCCCCCCGGTATCCGCTTGCCCCTTACAATAATCATAGAGCTTTTCTGAATACTCGTTGGCTTGATTCGCATCTAATGCTTGACTGTGACAATACTGTTGAAACCCTTGCACTAAGGATTGAGTCTGGCTTTCTGGATCGGTCGTTTCTTCACAGCCGATGACGTTTTTAAAATATTCCGTCACCTTGCTGGCAGTTTTGCCTTTAGCAAAAGAAATGTAGCGGCTGGCTTTGTCATTGTTTTGCCATTCCACTAAGTTGATTTTAGCCGCCAAATGCAAATTTTGTAAGTTAAGATATTCAGTCGAGGTTAATTCTAACGCGGCATTAACGGATAAACCCCGGTCTTGGTGTAAAATGACAATCCACAAATAATCGGACATACCGCGTTGCTCAAAACTCAACAAGAGGTGCCCGCCAACCGCCAGCGTCTCTTTCTCTACATACGTTTTGAACAATTCAGCGATCTGGTGGGAAAACGCAATAAAGCTTAAATCCCCAGCCAACCATTGCGTCATTTTTTCCTGGAATGTTGAGGCAGGCTGCCGAAAGGCACCATAGCCTTTTTCCGTTTTTCCGTGATAGATTTCATGTAACTGCGCATGCAAAGCCTCTAGATGATTGCTTTGCATTAATTCCTCAGGTTTTAACTGTAACTGAGCCGCCGTTGCGCCTTGCTGTTTATCCAAAAAGTGGAGAATACTGTGCTTTACGGACATCCTGCCCTCCTGATCACGGCTGCAAAAAGGCGCTTATCCTATCGAAAATCGTGATAAAAAGATACCGCCCTACTTAATCGATATAATCGATTCAAACAAGCGTGCATCATCAAAATGACGTTTCCCTAAAAAAGCAACGGCATGGTGACCCCATTGCCGCATGGCCCCAGGTGAGGGTATGCCCATCGTCCACAAAGCGAAACGTTCTGTGCGCTCAGTGCCTGGCACCAGTGCATTCGGCGCGAACAAACTTTGGAAGCGTTCTCCCTGCGCCAACGACTCTAACGACTCATAGTCATCAAACCGATAAAATTGTGTAAAATCAACAGGCTGAGACACACCAACCGAGACGCGATCAATAAAATGGGTATGCTGTGCAATGCGAATGGATAGGCGTTGATTGGTGCCCAGTTGTGCCACTGATTGTGGTGACATCGGCGGCTCAGCATACCAACCTTGGTCTTGCTCAGCGATGAAATCAACCCGAGGCGTTGGGAAAAATAGGTGATAACAGCCACAATTATGGACAGCATCATAAATCAACGGTTGCCCCGTTTGGCCCAAGGTCACACGCCAAGTAATCCCATCCATGTGCCCCCCCAAAATATCTAACGCACCTTCTTGTGTACGCGCCGGGAACCACATCACATAATTTAATTGTAATAACGTTTGCTCACCAAAACGAGTGTGTGAAATACGCCGGTACACCGTTGGCTGGCTCACATCAACCCGCGCTAAGGTTTCCCCCTTGGCAAAAAAGACTTGCCCCATTTGATCATTCGCTTCGGCAACATCCAACAGCCATTCCGGCGCATAATAATCAAACAATAAGGCACGATCTGTGGCATTGGGCATCGGAATATTGAGCGGATTTTGTTTCGCAGACTGAATCATTGCAGCCAGTTGCGGCTCCGTCAGCGGAGGTTTCGGCTCAGGTGGCACCACATGAAACAACTGGCCTTTAATCGGTAGTTGGGCCTCTGGGATGGCATACGCTGCGCGTATTTCTTTGCGTAATTTTTTCACCCCCATGACAATCGGCAAACCACTCACATAATATAACCCGACAACGCGTTGCCAAGCCACATAGTCCTCTGGCACCACCACTGTCGACAGTGTATTGGCAAGCACCCTAGGCTGTTGCATCACGTGTGCGGTCAATACATCCCGGCAATGATCCAATTGCTCAACCAGCACTTTGGCATCACCAGACACAAACGGCTGTTTGGCTTTATCTGGCAAATTACGCACCTCAGATAATCGTGCGGCCTGATCCAAATTGGCCATCAAGGTGACCCAATAACGTAACTGATCCGTTGTGAAGGTTGTGGGGCGATAACTGGCTAACAAACGATTGGTGCGCAAAAAGGGGTAACCCGCAATCGTTGCCTCACCTGCGTTGGCAACGCCCTGCTCAATAACCACTTGATCCACTTGTTCAAACAGCGTGAGGCAAGCAACCACATCCGCTTGATCGTTGTGTTTCACGGTCGGTGCGTGGCTGCTACAAGCAGAGACAACCAGGACACACATTAGCCACCCAAAACGGAGTATTTTCATTCGTCGCCTTAACGCGTTATGATCCATTACTCAGCAGTATACCCGATTGGCCGTGGGAGAAAAGCCTTGTACCAACATACCATTTATCCTGAGATTCCCCCCGCCATTGTGGCATACCTCCTACCCATTTCTAAAGCCACTCACATACCGGTCTGGAGCACGTTGATTCAAGCGTGCGCTTATCTCAACGCCCACTTTCCTGAGCAACAATTCAACACTGAACCGGCTTATTATGTCGATTTGCACGCACAAAACGTCGGTTTTCTATTCACCGAATGCAACACCGATGACGCCTATTTTATTTACCAAGAACAACCGCAATAAGGGCGCTTGCATGGTCACACAAGGCTGGTTTGTCGGTATCGGTAGCAATCTTACGCCAAGCACCAATATCCCATTGATTATGCAACTATTGCTACAGGATTTCTCGCACATTCACACCAGCGCAAGCATTCAGACTCCACCGATGGGCATGGATAGCGCCAATAACTTTATCAATTTGGTTATTTATCTTGAAAGCAGCTTATCAGAAGTAGCGCTTATCGATTTACTGAAAAACATTGAAGTCCGCATGGGTCGCCCACGTGACATCAAAAACCGCAAATTGATTGACCGCACGGCAGACCTAGACCCCTTGTGTTATATCGCCACCCCAGATAAACCAGCAAACGAATTAATCATTCCAACCGAGGCTTATCTAAACGGCCCCTTTCTTGAGCTTGCCATTTATCTCCACTTTCTGCCTGCCGATACGCCATTACCATCGTTCACGCGTTTACCCATGGCCAATGGTTTATTCGGACAAAAAGCGACCACCATCCACCGTGATGGTACTCCCCGTCATGAAAGGATTATCTAGCAGCGATTGCACCGCAAGATAAATGGCTTCTGCGCTGCCCTCAACTTGTAACGGGGTTTTATCCAATACCGCCTGGCGATAAGCTGCTGAATGCGTTTCTAAAAACAAAATTGGCCCAGGTGCAATGGCGTTAACTTTAATGCCTGGTGCCAGGGATTTGGCCAGAGACTTGGTTAAATTGGCCAGCCCTGCTTTCGTTGAGCAATAAATGTCATACATTGGGTTTGGCCGTTCCGCATAAATATCCGTGATGTGAATAATATCTGCTGGCTGATGTACCG
>Ga0256847_1000548_pt1 | contig 23196 bp, 18 predicted proteins | sample TeddybearmetaG_FD_189099 | JGI IMG/M metagenome (GOLD analysis project Ga0256847, IMG submission 189099) | Hydrothermal vent microbial communities from East Pacific Rise, Pacific Ocean - Teddybear | ecosystem: Environmental > Aquatic > Marine > Hydrothermal vents | place: Pacific Ocean: East... | reverse complement strand
TTCGTGATTGGTGTGTAGTCCTTGTTGAAAGGTCGTATCATCATTTGATTCAGTTACATAGATGAAAGGAATTTTATATTTTGAGTGAAGTATTTTACCTAAATCAATACCATCCTTTTTACCTTGTAAATTAATATCCAAAAGTACAACATCAGGAGTATTTGAGGTAATCCGTTCAATAGCCTCATCGTAACTCTTGGTATATTCATCTACTGTAAATCGTTGTTTTACTAAGGCTCTACGCAAACGTTCATATAATGCGGGTTGATCTTCTACGATGAGGATATGTGCTTTCATATTCTTATTTTGGAAAATGAATATTTAATTGAACTCCTTTGTTACTGCTTAATTTAAAAGTGCCGTTCAGCTCTTTCGATAAAAGTTTCATTACTCGTAATCCGAATGTAGATGTTTTTTCAATATCTAAGTTTTCTGGAAGCCCTCGACCATTATCAGACAATAATAGTTCATAATCTGTGCCAGTATCACGTAATGTAATGTCAATATTTCCCGTTCTATTTTCAAAAGCATACTTATACGAATTGGTAAGAAACTCATTTACAATAAGACCAATAGGAAATGACTTATCAGCATCAATACTCAAAGTATCAGCAATATTATGATTAATAGTAATATTTTTTTGAGAAAATGATTGCCCAACATTCTGAGACAAAGTTTTAATATATTTATTTACATCAAGTCTCGTAACATCACTATTCTTATACAATTGTAAATGAACTTCATTGATACTATCAATACGATTTTGGAGTTCAGTTAATTTTTTATCAAAAGCATCATTGCTAAATTCCTCTTTAGCGACTTCTATAAAGGTATCAATGATGGATAGATTGTTTTTTACTCTATGATGAAGCTCTTTATGTAGGTTTTCAATAATATTTTTTTGTTTTTTGTTTTTTCGATAATAAAAAGCGAAAATTGAAAGGGCTATTAATGAAGCAATCAATCCAATACCAAACATCCATATTTGTTTATTAGCTTTTTCTGTTACAAGTTCCTGTTCTGCTTTTTCCGTTTTAAGAGCAAGATTTTCTTTTTCCTTTTTTTCGGTTTCATACTTTGTTTCAATTTCTGCTATTTTATCAACTCCATTTTCTTTAAATAGTGAATCAGCTAGAATGGCGTAGGTTTCCATATTTTCATATGCAGACTTAAACTTTTTTTGCTTTGCAAATGATTCTCCAATTCTATAAAAATGGTTTTTATACGGCATTCGGCTATCGTTTCCGATAAGGTTATTTGCAGTACTAATATAATTATTAGCTTCATCTATATTTCCTTGCTCACTATAGAGATGTGCAAGGTGGAGGTTACCTAAAATCTTTTTATCATCAACATCTAAACTATCAGAAATAATCAATCCCTTAAAAAAATTATCCTCAGCCTTTTTAAACTTCTCAAAACGGATATATTGCAAGCCAACATTATAAAGTCCTTCAACTATTGAGGGCTTATTATTCATTAAGGTGTGATAGTACAATGATTTTTCATAATGAAACAAGGTCTTTTCAAAATCATCATCACGTGTTTCGTATAAATACCCCAACGAATTATGAACCGTTGCAAGAGTATAATTATTCTCAATATTTTCAGCAATACTAAGTGCTTCTTTCAAATGGATTTCCGCTTTCTCATAGCGATCAAGTTTGAGATAATTTACTGCCATTTGATTATGAATATGTCCAAGATTCTGTTGTGAATCGGTTTCTTCTGCTATCGCCAAAGCTTTTATAAGGTAATCAACGGCTTCTTCTAAATCATTTGTCTGACCTACAGTAATAGCCAAGTTGATATATGGTCGTATGTTTCCTTCAAGAAACCCTTCTTTTTCATTTAAGGCAATGGCACGTTTGTAGAATTCTTTGGCTTTTTCTCGCTCACTCTTTCTTCCATAGAGTGTTCCTAAATTACTATAAAGGGCAGCTTCTAATTCTTTCAATCCAATTTTCTTGAATATCTCTAAACTCTTTGTGTAATATATCAATGAGGTGTCATAATTACCATCAAGAAGCGTTAATGTGCCACGCATACGATACCCTTGAGCAAGAAAACGTTCACTTTTCCCTTCAGCAAAACGAATGAGGCTATCATTTATCACTTTGGCTAACTTGCCATTAACCCTATATGCTGCAACTCCAATTTCCGCAAGAAGCCGAACCTTAACAGTATCCTCTTTTGCTTGATTAAATTCGAGAGTTAAACTATCAACACGTGATTGTTGTCCATAAGAAAATGAAATTGAAAGGAAACAAAGGGCAATTAATATTTTTTTCATAATGGTTAGCAAATCAATGGCATAAAGATAAAATTTAACATTTACTTCTTAGTGAAAATTTACTTTTTTTTCTCGTTCATACTATCACCAGAAAGAGATTAATTATCACTAATAAAAGTACGTTTTTCACTAAGATTATTATTCCTATTGACTTCCTTGTAATTTCATATTCATTAATTAACCATTAAAAAAATGAATTATGGACACCTTTTTATACGATGTACAACTTTACGGTATCAACTTTCTAATTGGATTAATCGCTTTTATGTTCCTCTGGGGGATTTTCAAATTAAGTATTCTCCAGCCTCACTCAAATTGGAACCACTTACTTGATAATTTTAATTTTTCAAGCAAAGAGTTTTATTCACGTTTAGAAGAAGGACTACAATTGCAAGGAATTAAAAAAGTGGATACTTACACGGTGTCGTTAAAAATTGGAGGTCCTTTTTCTTCAAGACGAAGATACCTAAGGGTTGAATGGAAAAGTTTTCGCTATGATATTTGTGCTGCTCCCTTTGGCAAAGGGTTTTTTATTTCGTGGTGGGTTTTGCACAAAAACCCAATAATGAAAATGGTTATTGCCAAAATACCATTTCTCGGGGAATGGCTTTCAGAAAAATGGTATCCCATTACCCACTACAAAATAGATTCAGCCTCTATGTTTATGACCTACTGTCAATCTTCTGTATTAAAAGTAATAGATGATATAACAATTAAAAATGGGTTGCGATTGCTTAATGATGATGAACGTAAACCAATTTTGAACAATATTTTTAAACGATAAAACTGAATATTATGAGTGATTTAGACGACAAAACGCTCCTTGCCTTAGCAAAGGTATTGAAGGCGAAGGGAAAGATTGACAAAATTGATATGGAATCAAAAACCTTTAGAAAGGCTTTGGCGAAAGAAGCAAAAGCTTTTGGAAAGGATTTCAAAGATGAACTTGGAGAGTGGGGTAAGCAAATCTTTGGGCTCTAAGAAATGAACCTAACGGCAAGCGAACAAGCAACACTCAATTTCTATCGATGGGAATATCGAGGACGTGGTTACTATCATTTTGATGAGCAAGTGGGTATTGAACCTCCCTACGTGCCGTTTCACCACAGGGCATATTCAAATACCGAACAGATTGATGATGGCAAAGTTCCAAACCTTTTAGAGAGAGTTATTGGACTTTTTGGAAATACAAAACAAAAAGCACAAGAGAATTACGAATCTCCCCAGTTAATAGCAAACCCTGCAAGTCCACTTTCAAAACTTGCAGGGTTTTCACTTGTCTTTACAAAAGACGAGGAAATTTTACAAATCATTGCTACCGAGTTTTTGAATATGTTATCGTTCACCGATGCTCCAGTGTCTTTTGAAATACTCGGCACCTCTGAGAGCATCACCGTACAAATAGTATGTAGTAAAACTGATGCGACAAGGATTCACTACCACCTCAAGGCGTACTTTCCAACCGCTATTATCCGAGAAACATATATTGATGATGTAGGTTTTGATTTTGACCAACAAGTTGCTATTTGTGATTTTGGCTTTTCCGATGAATTTATGAGACCCATTCAAACGTCATCATCATTTGGGATTGACCCCTTAACCTCAATTATTGCAACCCTTGATAATTTACAAGATGGAGATACAGCACTCTTTCAAGTAATTTTCCAAGGAGTTACCGCCCCGTGGGCTAAAGACATTAACTATGCCGTTTCAGATGGACACGGTGGTTCATTTTTTAGTGATGCTCCCGAAATGGTAAAGTGTGCCCAAGAAAAAGTATCAAACCCTCTGTTTTCTTGTGTAATGCGGATAGCGACCCAAGGAAAAAATGATAATCGAAGCCAGTACCTATCACAAGAGTTAGCCCGTAGTATTACAAGTGTTTCAACTTCACCATTTAATAAGTTGATTCCTCTTTCTAATGAGGGCTACGACTATGACGACCATTTGTATAATGTGTATCATCGAACAACGAACCGATCGGGTATGATTCTCGGTAGCGAGGAATTAGTATCATTTGTTCATTATCCAAATAAATCTGTTGTTTCTAGTAAACTTGGATTACAGGGAGGTAAAACAAAATCACTACCAAGTGATTGTATTAATCAAAAGTATATACTTGGCGTAAATGAGCATAACGGGATTGTAAATGACGTTTCGATTAATGATGAAGCTAGATTACGCCACACCCATATTATTGGTGCTACAGGAGTAGGAAAATCGACCTTGATAGCGAATATGATTTTCAAGGACATCCGATACGGCAATGGCTGTGCATTATTCGATCCACACGGTGACATTTGCGAAGATATTTTAGCAAGAATACCCGAACATCGAAAAGATGATGTTATTATCATTGACCCGTCAGATTCCGATTTTCCTATTGGCTTTAATCTCCTCGGTGCAAAAACTGATATTGAAAAAATTGTCCTGTCTTCAGATTTAGTGTCAGCCTTTAAACAGCGTACGACTAGTTGGGGAGATAATATACAAGCTGTACTAAGTAATGTTATCAATGCCTTCTTAGAAAGTTCCAAGGGAGGAACACTCATTGAACTCAAACGATTCTTACTTGAAGAAAAGTTTAGAAAACAATTTTTAGAATCGGTTGATGACCAATCCATACATTACTACTGGAAGTATGAGTACCCAATGGTGAAAAAAGGCATTGCACCACTCTTAACTCGTATTGATACATTCTTACGCCCCAAGATTGTACGCTATATGTTGGCTCAAACAGACGGCATTGATTTTAAAGATTGTATAGAACAAAAAAAGATTGTCCTTATAAAATTATCCCAAGGGTTAATTGGAGAAGACAACAGCTATTTGCTTGGCTCTCTGTTCCTATCGAAGTTTAATCAAGCCATACGAGGAAGGCAGTCTCTATCAAAAGAAGAACGACACCCATATTATATCTATCTTGATGAGTTCCAAAATTTCATTACTCCCTCCATTACGTCAATATTATCGGGAGCGAGGAAATATGGCTTGGGGTTAATTTTAGCCCACCAAGAACTGGCACAAATTGATGATACTAAAACGCTGAACTCGGTTATTTCAAATCCAAATATTCGCATCTGTTTTCGACTTGGAGATAACGATGCCAAAAAACTAGAAAGTGGTTTTTCATACTTTGAGCAAGACGACCTTCAAAGTCTTGGCATAGGACAAGCCATTATGCGTATTGGTAGTAGCAAGAATGATTTTAATATTGCTACTAATCCTTTACCTGAAATTGATAGTACGACATCAGATGCCATCAAAGAATATATTATACAAAACACTCGCAGTAAATATGCTAAACCCAAAGAAGAATTACAGGAAATACTCAATACATTATTACCAAAATTTTCAAAAAAAGAAGTTACTACTGAAAAAAAATTAGAGAAACCGTCAAAAGAACCAAAAAAAGAAACCACCCAAATAATTAAACATAAAAGTCAAGAAAAACTAAAAACCAAAGATGAAAACTCTAATGTTGAAGAGCAAAAACAAAAGTATTTAGAGAAAGTAGAAGAACAAGAAGAAATTCGTAAACATCGTTCATTGCAAAACTTTGTTAAAACAATGGCTCTACAACGAGGTTTTAAAGCAACCCTTGAAGAAGAAACCAAAGACGGCGGACGTGTTGATGTTGGCTTGGTAAAAGATGACATTAGGATTGCTATTGAAATATCGGTAAGCAATTCAGTTGAATATGAAGTAAAAAACATTCAAAAATGTATTAACGCCGAATATGCTCTTATTTATATAATTTCAGAGAATAGCAATCATCTTAAAAACATTGAAAAGAAAGCAAAGGCGATTATTAAAAAAGAGAACTACAAACAGATATTTTTCTTTGCTTCTAAAGAACTTTTTACCTACCTCGATGTTATTTCCACTAAAGAAGAAAAGCCAAGTAAGCGGGTAAATGGTTGGCGAGTCAAAATCAATTATCATCCAGACGATATTAAAAATAGTACACGTAGTATTATTAATAAAATCAAAGGTGTACTTAAAAAGAGAAAGAGGGATTAATAATTAAAACATACGCTACTATAAACATCTGTATTTTTTTAATTGATTCTTGGTTAGCCTTTCTTCCTCTTTCAAATCGTCCAAGTGTGCATTTGTCTAGCTCAACCTCAGAAGCAATTTTTGATAGTGCTAGTCCATTTATAATTCGATTGGCATACATTTATCCTCCGAGAGTTGTTTCGTCAATCTGAAGTGTTTTGGGTATATATCCTAAAAACCTTGTCGCTTTGTATAAAACGTAAATAGTATTATCTCGCTTTCCCATTTCTAATTCGTTAAAAAATCCTTTATGAGTGTCAATCAATTCATCTGCTTGATGTTGGGTTAAACCTCTATTTATTCGCTCTGCTCGTACTTCATCGCCAACGGTAAGAATCTCTGTTGGGTATCTGAAATGCTTAGATTTCGGGTGCTTTAGACTTAGTGGTGGTATTGGGGTACAAACGGTGAAATTCCAAACCATAGCTTTTCCAGTTCCGGGATTATATAAAATAACCGTGTGATAACTTCTTTTGTCTTTGTCTTGTCATAAAATACAGCTCACATCATAAGTGTTAACGATCTATTTAATTGATTTCACAATTTTTCGAACCTCATCTTCCTGTAAGTTAAGAAGATTTAAGTCCGATGTATAAACTTTTTCTGACAGTAGAAAAAATAACACTTTATTACCACATCGTTTCAATATTACATACACAATCGTCAGCAGGTTGACACATAGAACTCAAGCAACTACAGGTTGATGTGCCAGGACATAGGGATCTTGTTGTGTAATCCCATCGGCAATCAATCAAACCTATATTAGATGAATGCCCATCGAACCACCGTGTCTTTTAATGTTTTTCGAATCAGGTATACATTCTCAAAAACTACTTTATAATTATTTTAATGTTAAATAGAGTATATTTAGGATTTACTAATAGAGCAAATAGAACAATTGAAATCTGTGATACTTTTTTTATGTCATTTTTAAAAAAAATAAAAGCCTCAGCCATGCAATTTGCCATTTTAGTATCGGTAATTATTGCTGTTTTGTTAGGTTCCTTTTTAGTACTTTCCCACACGCATCGTTTTTTTAAGATTCAGTCAAAATTATATCTAAAGACCATTGATGCTTCAAACTCTGGTATAGAATATGGTTTGAAATCAAAAAATGTCTTTACAGATTCTGTTTTAGTTATATCAGATAACAATATAGAAACAACGATAAAGCGAAGTTTTTGGGGAGGCTTTCAAGTGATAGAATCAACTAGTAAAAGTAAAACGGCTAAATTTAGTAAACAGGCTTTAGTTGGTAGCCCTATTTCACACCCCAATATTGCCCTGTATATCTCTGAGGATAATTCACCTTTAATTTTAGTTGGAGATACAAAGATTAAAGGAACGGGTTATTTGTCAACAAGAGGGGTAAAACCAGGAATTATTTCTGGGCATTATTATACAGGTGATAAATTAATAGATGGGCAAATCAAAAGAAGCTTAGATAGACTCCCAAAATTAAATTCTCGTTGGGTAACTTATATTAATAATCTAAAAGATTTTATTCCAACGTCAGGTGATATAGTAATTAATCAGACCGAACAAAATAGCAATTCTTTTTTTAACAATTCCCATATTATTTATCAAAGGGGTAGCATAAGACTTGATGAAATTTACACGGGAAACATTATAATAAAAAGTGAAACTAGTATTACGATTTCAAAATATGCAAGCCTAACAGATGTGATTGTTATTGCGCCAAAAATAATAATTGAAACGGGTTTTAAGGGAAGTGCAAGTTTTATTGCAAGCCAAACAATAGAGGTTAAACAAAATGTAGAATTAACATATCCTTCGGCGTTAATAGTTACCCAAAAGCAAAATAAGTTAAACGCAAAAAAAGAATTGGCAATTTCTATTTCAGATAATGCAAGTGTAAGCGGGATTGTTGTTTATCTTATTAAAGAGAGTAAGGTTGAAAGTTTAAAAAACCAAACAAATATAAATATTGATATTCAGTCCTTATCGATAATCAATGGTCAAGTATATTGTCAAGGAAGCACTGAGCTTTCGGGAACAGTTATTGGGTCAATTTATACGGATAGATTTATTTATAACGGTTTTGGGTCGCTTTATATAAATCATATTTATAGTGGAACGATACTTGCAAACGATCTTCATCCAAAATTTAGTGGACTACCTTTTTCAAATACTAATAACGGGATTATTAGGTGGTTATATTGAGAGTTAAAAAATCTAAGAAAACAAAGTTTTAACACTACAGATTTATAAATTTGTACTATAAAATTATTTAGATAATAATAATTTATATAACTTTAACGTTCTCCCTCAAAAAGGTTATTTTAACCGTTATTTATTACCTGCGACTTAAGTTGTTTAATAGCAGATAGTTATGTTTTTATTTATAAATTTTATATAAACCATCTATGAAATTAAGAATTTTTTTATTTTGTTTTTTATTTTCTATTTATACTACTCAGGCTCAGATTTACGACACTTCTTTTGATTTTAATGCAGAGTCATCACGACTAGTTTCTGTTCCAAATTCTCCTGAAGCTGCTGCTTTTATTAAATATGGGAATACACCTATAAATCTATATCATGGAAATCCCAATATTTCTGTGCCTATTTATACCCATCAGGGGAAAGAGATAAGCCTTCCTATTAGTCTTTCATACGATGCCTCGGGTATTAAGGTTGAGCAGTTAGCAACAGAGGTTGGATTAGGATGGAACTTTAATGTAGGAGGTAGAATTTCTAGAATTGTAAACGGCATGCCAGATGATTATTATATTACGGGAGGTGATGGAACTAATGCAGTATATAAGACCCTTTGGGATAGCTCTCTTAATGCTGATATCCTACAATATTCAGATCCTAGTTTCCATTCGTCATCATTTGATACTAAAGAAGAATTGATTGCTTACATGTATTTTTTAAGAAAAATTTATAAAAACGAGTACGATACACAGCCAGATTATTTTAGTTTTAATGCATTGGGGGTAAGCGAAACCTTTGTAATTGATGTTGAAGAAAAAAAAGCATTTGCACTTAATAATCCAAGAATAAAAATAACAATTGAAGGTGCTTCCCCTTTTTCTTCACAAAACCCGATTTCAGGATGGAAAGTAGTTTTAGAAAATGGAACCCAGCTTTTTTTTAACGCCGCAGAGATTACTAAATCAAGAAATTTAAATGATCTAGTTGATGAAGGGTTTTACTACGGTAGAAATAAAAAATATAACTCTTCATGGTTACTTACTAAAATAATTTCTCCACTTGGAAAAGACACCTACGAATTTGATTATACCGATCAAGGGTTCTGGTCTAATGATTTAGAAACAGCAAATCTTTCAGGAGTTGTCAATAGACTTACCAAATTAGCATCAGATCCTCCAAGTTGGACTCCAGCTAACTCTACAACTCTAAATTTAGGCTATACTGGCGGACAAGAGTATAATATTAATCAAAAAATTCTCAATAAGATAACTTATAATGAAGAGCGATTAGTAGAGGTAACTTTAAAAACAAATCGATATGATATTTCTGGTAAATCTGCCATAGAGGGTATTGATGTTTTTAATATTGATACTGGTAATAATGTCAATGATTTGTATAAGTCATTTAAACTTAACTATGATTATTTTAAAACAGATTCAGATTTAGTTGTAAACTCCTCTACCAATAAATCAAATATTCGTCTTAAATTAAAAGGTGTAGATTTAAAAGATAAGAATAACGTTTATGTAGCAAGTTATTATTTTTCTTATTTAGATTCTTATAAAATGCCATCTTTGGTTAGTAGTGGACAGGATTATTATGGGTATTATAACGGTGCTGATGGGAACTCAACTTTATACCCTTCACATCCATCGGTTCCTGGCGGCGCAAATAGAAATTCAAGTTTTGATAGAACAAAAAGAGGTACATTAAATAAAATATTTTACCCAACAGGAGGGCATACCGAGTTTGAATATGAGGCCAACCAAAGCAGCGTATTAGATCCTAATAATACGGAGAGTTCTTGGGATTTTGTAGGACAATTTACAAGCGATATTACTTCACTTCCAACATTTGATAATACCCTTTGTAATAAAATGGTTTTTATATCTGGGGGAACACAAACTATCACTCCCCATATTGAAACTTATGAGTTAAATGTAACAAGTACTAAAGAATATAAATTTATTGTTTCTGAATCCGGTACTTCAACTGACGGATCTGTTGATGGAGATAGATTAGATTTTCAAGAATACTTCCTAGTTAAACTTGCCGATGATGTTACTGGGCTTGTTGGATGGTCAGATATTTTAAATCAAGATTGTGAATTTACTGATGTGGTTGAGGATGTTTATAATTTAGAAGATGATCTTGGAGAATATCCTTCTAATACTTATTTAACCCTTGAGAGTGGAAACTATCAGATCTTTATGTCAAATTCAACTCCTGGAGTTGCAAAAACAATTGACATTGAGATACAGGTTGAAAACCCTATATACATTGATGTCAATAGAGCAGGTATGCGCGTTAAAACAATAACAGATTTTTCTGATGATAATACTCAAGTTTTAAAAAGAAATTTTAGTTATTTTAACGGTAAGATAATTTCTAACCCAATTTATTTTTATCAATCCGAACAACGATCTTTAGATGGGCCTAATAATATAGTTGAAAGTCAAATTTTAACGAGACTTTCTGTAGCAAAAGGAACGGATAAACCTCATATTGGATATTCAACTGTTACAGAAAAAATTATTGATAGTAACGATGAGGCTTCTAATGGATATATTTCCCATAGATTTTATAATTCCGATTGGAAAAGTTATGGAAGTGGTGTATATAACTATTCAATATTTGGACAACAAACCCCTAATAATTATGCTGTAAATTATTCCTTGGGAAAACCAAATGGTCAGAGTATCATTTCAGATACTGAAGGTGTTAAGTCAAAAAGCTATAATCAGTACTATCATAAAGAGTTTTACGCAAATATTGGAATTTATACGATGAATAATGAGGACAATAATCATTTATTTCCAATCCCTAAAGAATCCACTTCAGGAAGTTGGGTATTAGATTATATACCATATGAAGTGTTTGGGGTCTATGGGGGGACAGTTATTGAATGGGCAGATTCAAGTGGCGGTATATTTGGTGTCACGTCTCCTCCTGATTGCATTTCTGAATACGAAAATACAGGAGAGGCATCAGATCTTTGTAATCCTGCAATGGCACGATTAGTAAGACAGTTAGCACGTGCTACGGGAAGAGCGGGTAATATTACTATTTCTCAAAGCACACAATATTCTCCTGAAGGTGAATCAACCCAATCCACCTACTATGATTATTATGATGGGACTTCGGGAACTTTCACTAGGGCTCCATCTGGAACTATTTCAGAAACAGGTTCTGGAGATAATCCTCCTGATCTTTTAGGTGTTGTAAATTATCTTTTAAAGAAAACAACAACAGATGACAGTAATGGGGATTTTTATAGCCAAAAATACTTTTATCCTGAAAATTTTAGTAGCGAATATACTGCACTTAAGACTGCCAATATGGTTGGAATTACTGTTCAAACTACTACCTTTAAAGATACTGATTTACTAGCAACTAAGCGCACCCATTTTTCAGGAACTACTCCCTTAGATATTCAGACCTCAAAGGCTAGTGAGAATTTGGAAGAAAGGCTGTCATTTGAGGTTTATGATACTAAAAAGAATTTAGTACAAGCCCGAAGACCTGATGGAACTCCCGTTACATATCTTTGGGGATACCATTATAGGTATGTAATTGCAAAGATTGACAATACTACCTTTTCTCAAGCACAAGCTGCACTTAGTGTTTCATATTCTGCTTTGCAGACCTTAGATGATGTAGCTTTAGAGACTGAGTTTAATGCTTTAAGAAATTCACTTACCGATTCGCAAATAACTACCTATACCTATGAGCCTGTAATTGGCGTTTCAACAATTACTGATCCCACAAAAAATAAGATTTTCTATAAATATGATAATTTTCAAAGGCTTCAATATATTTTAGATAAAGATCAAAATATTATAAAAGAATATAAATATAGTTATAAGAATTATGATGAACCTGAAGATGAAACTGAAACAACCACTGATCCATTATCTGTAGGAGGTATAGAGGTTATAATGGATAATTCATCTTTTGAAACTATTGTTCAATATTCTGGCTCTACTTATGGAGTAACAGGTGGTTCAGGAGTTTATACCTATAATTGGTCTTATAAGATTAATTATGGAGACCCCTCTTATACTGATACTGCCTATATCTCATTAGGAACAAATTATAATTTTGTTTTGTCTTATGATACGGCTGAATCGAACAATTTTTGTTTAGGAGTTGATATGACAGACCCTTTTACTTACACAAATCAGATAACTTTTAAATGTATAGTATCATCGCCTGGAGAGACTGATTTTCCAGTATATAATACTGTAAATGCCACATGTCAAATTGATAATCAATAGTTAGATTTATGAAATATATAGTTGCTTTATTTTTTTTAGTAAGTGTTAGTTGTTTTTCTCAACTATTAGGTGATGACCCTTCAATTGATCAGAATTATGTCCATGAAATAATTTATTTATCTCCTTTTCAAGTTGGGACACAGGACCAGGCTAGCTTGGATCAAAAGATTGAGTCAGTTTCATACTTTGATGGACTTGGTAGGGCTACTCAAGTAATAAATGCTAGAGCAGGTGGTGATAAACAAAACATCGTATCATATATTAACTATGATGAATTTGGAAGAACACCTCAACAGTATTTGCCTTTCTCGACAGATGATGAGCTAACGGACGGGTATTTAAAATACTTAGACCCTACTATTTTAGTTGGTGATATCCAGACCTTTTATAATCAGCCGAAATATGGGCTAACACTAAATCCCTATTCTGAAACATCCTACGAAGCTTCTCCCTTAAATAGAGTTAAAGAACAAGGAGCTCCAGGTAACTCTTGGGCTGTTATTGCTACTAGTGATACGGATCATACTATAAAATTTGATTATAGACAAAATGATGTAAATGAAGTCTACCGCTACTCAGTTAGCTATCCATTAGATGACTTTTTAAATCCGCAGTTAACATATAATGGTTATTTTGAGAAGAATTCATTATTTAAAACAGTTATAAAGGATGAAAATTGGAAAACATCTGACGGGGATGACCATACAACAGTAGAGTATAAGAATTTATCTGGCCAAGTTGTATTAAAGAAAACCTACAATGACGGCTTATCACACGAGACCTATTATATATATGATGATTTTGGAAATTTAGTGTATGTACTCTCACCTTCTTGTTCTGATAAAATAGTTGTTTCTGGTGCGTTAGATTCAAACTATTTGACAACACTTGATGATTTAGGGTATCAGTACAGATATGACACTAGAAACCGACTAGTTGAAAAAAAGATACCAGGTAAAGGATGGGAGTATATTGTTTATGATAAATTAGACAGACCTATTCTTACTCGTGATGCAAATCTGCAAGCTAATGGTCAGTGGCTTTTTACAAAGTATGATGCTCTAGGGAGAGTTGCTTATACGGGGATTTATTCTCCTATAGTTACTGGAACTCGTATAAGTGTTCAGGCTGAAGCAGATATTACAACGATTTTATATGAAACTCAGCAACCAATTTCTATTTCGATAAGTACAACAAGCATTTATTATACAAAAAATTCATATCCTACAAATGATATTGATGTTTTAACAATAAATTACTATGATACTTATGTTGATATTCCAACGGCTTATATTAATTTGCCAACAGCACCTATTTATGGAGTAACTATCACTAGTAATATACAAGGTCTTCCTACGGTTGGAAAGGTAAGAGTATTAGAGACAGATGATTGGATTACAACTCTTACCGCTTATGATGATAAAGCAAGACCTATTTATTCGGCTTCTTATAATGAGTATTTAGATACTACAGACTGGTTAAAAACAAACCTAGATTTTATAGGCATTGTACTTCAAAGCGAGTCGTATCATAAAAAAGGGGCAGACAGTCCGATAATAACCAAAGATTATTTTACGTATGACCATCAAAATAGGTTATTAACTCAGTTTCAAGATGTCGATAATAACGGTCTAGAACTTATAGTAGAAAACACCTATGATGAGTTAGGACAACTAACAAAAAAACGTGTTGGAGGACAACTCTTTAAAAGCGGGTATACTGATTTGGTTGAAGTTGAAGTAACCCCAGAAGGCGTTATTCAAAAAACAAGCCCTTTAAATAATTGGAACGCAGGTATTGCAACTATTGGGAAGATGACTGATGATGGAGGTATATCATATACAGTAGTTAATGAAGGGGATATAATGATAATTGGGTTAAATGATATTAATAGCGGTAATGGTTTTGAAGAAATAGAATATGCGTTTAAATATAGAATATCAAATACTACTGGTGAGCCTATTTTTCAAATTAGAATTGATAGTACAGTTATTTCTGGGACTAATACTCCATACCTTGCGGGTGATAACTTTGCAATTGAACGAACCGGAACTGTATTAGAATTTATACATAAGGGGGATGTTGTATATACTCATACCATAATAGGGGCTAACCCTCCACTACTTGCAGATGCATCGTTTAGATCTCCTACTTCAGCAATAGAGAATTTATACTTCTATGCTACAACTATTGATAAAGTACTACAAGAGGTAGATTATATCTATAACATTAGAGGTTGGTTAAAAGAGATAAACCCCATAGCTGATTTGGCAGATGAAAAAAACACCGACCTTTTTAGTTTTAAGATTAACTATACTCAAATTGAAGGAGATGCTTGGGGCGTAGGTCTTTATAATGGAAATATAGCTCAAACAATATGGCAAACAGCTAATGATGATACTAAAAGAGGCTACGGTTATACCTATGATGATTTAAATAGAATAACAGGTGCTAATAGTAAAAAGGGAAATACTCTTACTACAAATGATGTTTATCATGTTAATAATGTTACTTATGATAAAAATGGAAACATCCTTTCTTTATATCGTGACGGGCAAAATGGTGGAATCCCTGTCAGGTTTGATGACCTTGCATATACCTATAATGGAAATCAATTACAAGGCGTTATTGATAACGCTGTTTGCGGTTGTAAAGCAGAGGGCTTTAATGATACCAATAGTTCAGATAATGATTTTACCTACGATGTAAATGGTAATATGATTACTGATGATAATAAAAACATTGTATCGATAGAATACAATCATCTGAACCTGCCAAGAAAGATAGTGTTTGATAATGCATTATTTGACCCAGAGGTTTATCCTTCAAGTGGAAAAGGGATTATCTATGTTTATGATGCGACTGGTGTAAAGTTAGAAAAAAGAGTTATTGAAGCAGCAGCGAGTGTTGATACAAAAACTACCTATGCTGGTAATTTTATGTATCAGGATGATGCTTTACAATTTTTTAATCAACCTGAGGGATATACTCAACCTGTTTTTAAATTAGGCTTTTTTAGCCATTATGAGTATGTTTATCAGTTTAAAGATCATCTTGGGAACATTAGACTTTCATATTCTGATAATAATAGAGACGGTTCTGTAAATACTTCAGAGATTATTGAAGAATCTAATTACTATCCTTTTGGGCTGAAACAAAAAGGGTATAATAACGTGATTAACGGTGGGAACGACCTCGCACAGAACTGGAAATTCGGCGGAAAGGAATATAATCAAGAATTAGATTTAAATTGGTATGATGTATCGGCTAGAAACTATGACCCTGCACTTGGTCGTTGGATGAATATCGACCCATTGGCTGAATTAATGACCAGACACTCTCCATATAACTATGCCTTTGATAACCCAATTTTCTTTATAGATCCAGATGGAAATGCTCCTGCGGGTTTTGGAGGGATTGTTAATTGGGGAAATCAAAATGAAAAAATTGCAGAAGGAGCAGATGAACCTAATTGTACAGATTGTAAGAAATGTCCAGAAACATGTAATGACGCAAAAGAAACTTCAGTAAATGCTGAAAATAAATCAGATACAAGTGAATATGATAATAGTGTATTTATTACTGCTGGTGTGACAACTGGAATTTTAATAGCTGATGACCTAACAGTTGTTGGTGTAGCGGATGATGTTGCAATACCTTTTGTATGGTTATTAGCTTCTATCAGTTGGACAGAAACCAACAAGGAACTAATTATTAAACAACTAAAAGAGATTGATAGAACATTAAATAAGAAACTTGGAGGGTTAGGTATAACATATGAACTAATTGCAACTCATGATGGTCTATATCCAGTTTTATCAAGAGGAAGTCCTATTCCTACAAGTTATGTGCATCTAGACGCTGGAGATGTTTGGAAATTCGGAGAATCAACTAAACCCCTTGATCGATACAGTTTACAACAATTAAACCGTGCAGATTTAACGCTAGTTCCTTTATTTAGTGGAACAGTGCCAGAAATTAAAGCTCAAGAAAAAATAATGATTTATGGCTATTTTTTCTTATTTGGAAAATTACCACCTGGAAATAAAATTTTTAGATAAACATATGATTTTTAAGATAGGATTATCAATATCAAGAGAAATAGATGCCTCTTTGTTAGTCAATTATTCAGATGAACTAGAGGATTTTTTTAAATGTAAAAATTATGGTTTGGATATTAAAGAAATATTTATAAGTCTAATATGTCTTAACAATTTGATGGAACACATATTTAAATTAAAAAAACCTAAGTATGTTAAAAGAAAAAAAATGAAAGGGGTTGATGGATATGAATATTTTTTAGAAAATACTTTAATGATTGATTGTAAAATCAATTTTAAAGAATACTTAGCCTCAAATGATAAAAAAAGAAAATTTCTAATAGCATCATCATTATTTAATTCATTAAGTGAAGTTTTTAATAATAAAAAATTTAAAAATTTTGATTCAGAAAATTTTTTAAATGATTTTAAAATAATAATGAGAAATGGGTGGTAATGTCCTAAACTGGCGCTTGGCTCCCCTACTTAGACTCGAACCGATAATACTCATAACTTAGGATATTGGCTTATATAAAAGCTTCGACATAGTTGAGTATTTTACTAAGTGACGCCTCCTTTATTGCTTTTCCTTGTTCGAATCTAGCAATCGTACTTTTATCGAGTCGGATGTCTCTTGCAATTTTGCTAAGCGGGTAGCCATTGATAATTCGATGAGCATAGAACTTACCATGAAGTTTAGTTTTGTCAATGTCCAGAGTTTTTGGAATGTAGCCTAAAAACTTGGCGGCTTTGTGAAGAACGTAAATTGAATTATTGCGATGACCCATCTCTAATTCATTGAAAAATCCCCAGTATGTTCCTACAACATCATCTATCTCCCATTGGGTCATTCCTCTGTTTAATCTTTCCGTTCGTACTTCATCTCCAACCGTGATAATCTCTGTAAAATACTGAAAACACTTAGGTTTAGGGTGTTTTAGGCTGAGAGGAGGTAATGGGGTACAAACGGTAGCGAAAATCAGATCAGAACTTTACCGGCCTAGGTGGTTTAGATTAATTCAACCAAATAGTCATCTGATTAAAGAGCTTAATAAGGATTGCTACCTTTTGAACACCTAGTCTACTTATATATCTTAAACGCTCTACGGACGGCAGAAGTATATAAGTATTGGTCGAAAAGCCCTAAATAACAGTAAAATGATAATTGATGAATCTAGACTTTTTCAATTTGCATCAAAACCGCTATTTGCTCCTTTATGATATCGACGGAAGTATTCCATTCACTCCTTTGGGTATTAGGTTTAGTTAGATGCAAGTAAATCGTATCTATTAAAATTCTCATTATTTTATTCAATTCTCTAGAAAATGATCCTCCTAAGTGAGGTTTAAGCTTAGAAGCAATTTCTCCAACCTTTTTCATTTTGCCCACCGTAGTCAGAGCTTTCTCATCAAAGCATTGAGTTGTACCATACAATAGTTTTTCCCCAAATTCCATTAAATCAAGGATAGATTCTACAAACAAACTTCTTAAACTCCTGATTTTATCAAATTCAACGTCGGCATTTCTCTGTATTTGGGAAACCTTAGTTTCTATTTTTTTTATTTCTATCTCCAATATTTTATTCAACTCATTTAGGTTTTCACATTTAGTTCTGCTCTTTGAAAATCTACTAATAAGAACTGGCCAATTTTCATTTAACCCCTTTTGGATTTCAAGTGATGTGTATAACAATTGACCGTCAATAGTGACGCATGCGTCAAAATCAACTTCCTTTATAAACCTCACATTACCCAAATCATCCGTCCAACATTGCTTGAGTCTACTCCTAATTGAACCTATTTGCTTTAGGAATTTCACCAATGTTATTTCCTGCAACTCATCTCCAATTAAATCAACTATTCCGTCTAAGCTTATCAATGTAATATTGGTGTTTTTTGTACTTCGAATGGCACCAGATTGAAATCCACTTTCTGAAAATAAAAACCCACGGTCAGCTCCAATGTCTTTAGTGATTTCGTAAAATGTTAGGACTTTCTCTTTAGGTATAGCATTCTTCCAATATTTACATTCGCAAACCCAGATCATTTCCAAACCAAAATTCTTTAATCTCACCCACACGTCAACTTCGTGTTTACCACGGGCACCCTCAACAATATGACCAACTAGAACTTCAGCCCCCATTGACCTAAATATTTCGGCTACCTTTTCCTGATATTCCTTCCAATCCATTTTGTCGGTTTTACTCAATCAAAAATCAATCATTTAGTTACTACTTACTTGCCTGATGTTTCAAGTCCCTATAAGAATACCTCCGCCCGATATAAGACGATCGGATTCAAAAAGTCCGTAAAAAGAATTTGACACCAAGGTCCCTAAAGGGCATGTCTTTAATCCTAAATAGGTTGAAACTAGTTGAATGCAATAAAGTAATGCTCCCGCATCCCTCCAGTAAAGGCTTTCAGAGTTTTCATATCCACTTTCCGTTTTGTCCCGTTGAATGGAAAACCAAATAACACAACTATTTTCTATCCAAAGATTATCACTAATTTCTTTAAAAAAAGACTCCTTGGACCCCTTTGGTAGGGACAATTCATTCAATGAATGATCGATGGGGTTATAATATTCTAATGTTCGTTCTGTTCCTATCTTCGGAAGCGAAATCAATAGATCGATTGGATGCCGAGCTCCTGCGGAAGGAGCAGTCCTTTTTGTTAGCAAATAGTTGGAATTATCTTCAAATACAGCATCTATTTTATTACTATAATATAACAATTCGGCGATGTGCTCCAAGGAAGGGCAATTAAAGTTCCTTTCAGATTTTCTAGATAGTACAATCTCTAAGAAATCCGATTTCTTTTTTTCAAACATGCGAATCAGCGTTTTTTTGCTCTTAATCGGGTAATTAAATGGCACAAATTCGTCAGGATTGGTTTTTGGAAACGGGTCTTTCATTAATCGATTCCTAATGATTGAAGTGTAAATAAATATTTTTTACAGCCATTACAATGCATACAAGGCTCATTCGATGTGTGGCAAGAATGTGCCCATAATAATAAGGAGGTAGGCAATTTGGATTTTTTAATCAGTTCAGTAGTTGTCAATTCTATTGCTGGGACAGTAATATCTATCTTCCCCTCTTGATATTTGATTAATTCAGATATATACTTATAAAACTCCTTACTACCATCTTTATGACTAGTATCAGTAGATATCGAGCCTACCAACAGTTCAGTTATACCCAATATAATACCTTTCATGCATGCTAATGTAACTAGCAGTTGATTTCTGTAAGGCCACCACTCGGTAATTGGGGCAACGGCTAAAGGGTTAGTTCCAACCATATCGCCTGATCCCAGCTGAGCGCAGTCTACACGGACTATATGATGCTCCATTCCTAAGAAATTGGACACCTGAGTCGCTGCATGAATTTCAGCCTTCGCTGGTTTCTGTCCATAATCGATTGTTATGGAATGACCTGGTCTTTTCCAATAGGCCAAAGCAATGGAATCCATTCCTCCTGAAAGTAATATGGCTGTATTATCGTTTTGCAATGGTCCAGTATAGTTTATAAATAGCCGTTGTAAAATCCCTTTCAATTATGCAATTGGTGCCTTCTAACATTTTCAACGATTCTTCACCTTCATTTTGAACAAAAGCAACTACTTTTTTCTTCTGACAGATGGCATATCCCACTTCAAACAAGGTTCCAGAATCCAGGCCATCAACAATTGCAAAGACAACTTCCGATTTATCCAAACCTTCAATATCTTTACCAACCACATCTTTTGCTTTACCGTGGCCCACATCATGGAAAGGTGAAAAAACCTTTAACCCAAATCCCTTTAGCGTGTTCCATACTTCATTAACTAACCACCTTTGGCTAAAGGTGAAAAATGGCCCTGCCAAGTAAATTTGGCCTGTTGGTACTTCATTAATTATTAATTCATTAAAAGAAAATAATTCCAAGCCCTTGTTAAATGATAAATCTTGAGAATTACAATATAACGCTGTTGCTTTGCTTGCCAATAATGCACTGGACTCAATATCTTTTCCTTCAAACCAGTTAAAAGCGAAGAAAGCTGAGAACACATCGCCAGATCCAATTGGCCAGACATTTTTCGTCTCAAAGACAGGTATTTTAATCGGAGAGGTATTTTCAGCTTTGTATAAAAACGCGCCTTTTGCTCCCATTTTAATAATTAGGGCATAACTCTTCTCTTTATCAAAAAAATATCCTTTTATGTTCTCTATATCATCGGTCCCGGTAATTTTTTTAGCTTCGGCCATATTAACAATAGTAACAAGCTGTTCTGCATTTGAGTCTGTCGATGAAAATGGTATTGGGTTTACTGGAGATTGAGGGTCGTAAACTACTCTTTTACCTTCTATCTTAATAGAAGCTTCAATTAGACCATAGGCAAGAATGTCTTCCCCTTTTACGTTCAAACATATCCCTTTAGCGTCGTACAGGTCGGGTCGTGGAACAATTGTTGGTGTTTTTAAAGGATGGTCGTAATGAAATTCTGGACTTTTAAATACTTCGGTAATATGGTTTTTTAATTTAGGGTAGAGGTTTTCAAAATAATCCAAATGACCTTTGATTTCCTTACTGTCAGCGCAGGTATAAAAATCAACTTCATAGGAATTATTATTCTCTAAGATCATACTGACAGCTCTAAAGCCTGACCCGTATATATTTTCCCAAATTGGCTCAAAACATATTTCCGAATACGTACCTCCAACGATGATCATACTACGGCACGAATTTGAATGTCACATTGACCATTTTCGACGGAAAGTACTTCAGCAACGTATTCAGTTCCGGCAATTATACATGCCATTAATTTTGCTTGTTCTCTTGAGATTATATTGCCCGCTAAATTGCCAGCATTGTCAAAGGCCTGAAGCGGTCCTTGATCTGAAGCCACCTGAATGATTAGTATATCCCCCTTCTTTAAGTTTTGAATCGTATTCGCTTGAGGCGACCTTAGGTTTGTATTAATTACAAGATTTTCACAATTTTCATTTTTATTAGGTCTATTTATGGATGGCATACCCAATCCTGGTGGTTGTCCTGACATATTGTTTAAATATTATTAATAATTTTTAGTACATTCCGATTCGAAATTTTCATTTGCAACCAAATAAGTGCGTCCATTTTTGAAGGTTTCACTTCCAGTTCCTCACAAAATTGCAAGAATATTTCCTCTAATTTAACATAATCTTTCTGAATATCATAATATTGTGAATAAAGTCCCATTAGTTTGCAAGCCCTGTAGATATGTATATCGATTATCGCTACTTTTTCACTGCTAAGGTAATTGCGAGTAATCCAGGCAGCCGTTTTGGGGCCAATTCCATTTGTTGATAGTAGCCAGTTACGCAACGCGATATCATCATCTATGGGTATTTGACTTAAATCGGAGCGATTTAAAAATTCGGATATGTATTTCCCTTTTTGATTTGGAAAACGATAATGAACCTTTTTACTGTTAACCAAAAAGGGCTCTTTTAAACTCGAAAGTATTTGTGATGGTTCAATACCATGTCGAATCAACCCTCTTTCTTTAAGACGAATAAAAGCTGCGAGTCCTATTTCAGATTTAAGACCAAAGCCACCCAACAAACAAGCAATGACTTCCTCATATATATTGTCGCCTAATTTGTAATTTATTCCAAATTCTTCCTTGTAATTATATAATAGATATTGGGCTTTCCAATAAGCTGGAGTAAACAACTCTCCATAGCAACCCCATTTTATTCCCGGCATAAGCTCTACATCAGCCGTGGGTATTTGATTAAGCTGCCAACCGACATTTGCAAGTAGAAGTGTTTCATCAATAATCGTTTTTGGTCTTGATAACTTTATTTGATAGTTCATATAGCTTTGATTTAATTTTTAATTAACTTTTTATACAATTCAATCCAACGTGAAGATTTCCTCTATTGAAACCTTGAAAGCTTGAGCAATCTTTAGAGCTAATTCGACAGACGGTTTTTTTTTCCCTCTTTCAATAGAATGTATGGTCTGCCTCGAGACTTCTACTCTTTCCGCTAGATCCTGTTGAGAAATATCCAATTTTGCTCGTTCCACTCTAATTGTGTTATTCATATTAATAAAAACTCAATTGTAATTTAAAACAATATTGACAAATGTATACTATTATTTACATTATGACAACTTTAGTTTAATTTATATTAAAAACCCGCTACTAAGACACAGCATCCTTATTGTAAGTTATATTATACTTCAAATATTGATTTCACTTCTCCGTGAATCCTCTCAAAATTCTTTTGCAACTCCTCATTTCTTTTAATCATTAGCTTCAGAAGGTGTTTCAAGGTTTTTAGTTATGAATTATAGCAAATTCATGCAGACAA
>Ga0256847_1000547_pt1 | contig 23205 bp, 18 predicted proteins | sample TeddybearmetaG_FD_189099 | JGI IMG/M metagenome (GOLD analysis project Ga0256847, IMG submission 189099) | Hydrothermal vent microbial communities from East Pacific Rise, Pacific Ocean - Teddybear | ecosystem: Environmental > Aquatic > Marine > Hydrothermal vents | place: Pacific Ocean: East... | reverse complement strand
TATTGTATTTTTCCATAGTGTCGAACATTTCAGGGTCAGGGGTGTAAAACAAATCTGCAGAAAAAATATTACCAACGTGGTAGGTGGCTGAATTTTTTTCCGATGCACTAACGGCCCTGGTTAAAAGCTCATAGTCAGCAATTGCTGCATAGTCGTAGCCGCCAAAACGCATCCGGTTCACGCCGGAATCCGTTGAAGCCCCCATTGCAATAATAATGTCCCTTAAATTTACGGATGGGTGCACTGTTCCACAACTTCCTACGCGGATGAGCTGCTTCACTTTATATTCTGTAATTAGCTCGGTGGCATAAATTGATATTGAAGGAATGCCCATGCCATGCGCCATTACCGATACTGGTTTGTCTTGATAAGTACCTGTATAACCCCAGATATTACGCACATCACATACACGTTCAGCATTATCCAGAAAAGTATCGGCAATAAATTCCGCTCGAAGAGGGTCGCCGGGCATCAATACAGTTTCAGCAAAAGCGCCCGCATCGGCATTGATATGTTTGGTGGTCATGAGACTATGCGCCTGTTCTGTCGGGCGCCTACTTTGCCATTTGATAGCACTTTTATCCAGAGACGCCCACGATAATTAGTTAGAACTTCCCTCGCGCGCGCCCTTAACGCCTGCAAAGAATTCCTTAAGCAGTGGAAGCATTGCCCGGCCTGCAATTGCAGCGTTTTCGTATATTTCTTCAATAGGGTCCACTTTCTGGTCGGGACCACCAACGGCCATGTTGGTTATGGCAGAAATTCCCAGAACTTTTAAGCCACAATGATTGGCAGCAATGACTTCCGGTACGGTTGACATGCCAATGGCATCGGCACCAGCCATGCGATAGAAACGTCTCTCTGCCGAGGTTTCCAGAGCAGGACCTGTAACTGCGCCATAGATCCCGGATTGCAAGGTCTGGTTTAGAGTACTTGCTGTGTTGCGAATGCGGGTTAATAGTTCCGGTGCGTAGGCTTTTGACATATCTGGAAAGATGGGTCCAAGCTCATCTGTTTGACCAATTAAAGGGCTTTGGCCGGTAAAATTCAGATGATCCTCAATCAGCATGAGCTCTCCGGGTTTGTAGTCTGGATTAAGTGCACCTGCAGCATTGCTCACCACCAGTTCAGAAGCGCCCAATGCTCTTAACACATATATTCCTAGAGCGATCTCGGTAGGGTGCCAGCCTTCGTACAGATGAAAACGACCCTGAAAGACCAGTATGTTGACACCATCCATTTCTGTTACCAGTAAATTGCCGGTGTGGCCAGGTGCCGTGGAATGTGGAAAGTGAGGGATTTCAGCATATGGAGTGCTGTGCTTTACTGTGAGGTAAGCTGGAACATCTCCCAATCCGGTTCCAAGAATAAGTCCTGCATCGATTTTTTGTGAGCAAATATTTTGAATATACGCAGCAGCTATGTTCACCTGCTCTATCATACTGGGCTCGTCGTTCTGGCTGGCTTTGGTTAAGTCTTTTCCGGGCATAGTCTATTATGTGTGCTTGAATTGTTTGGGTAGGGCATTATTGCTGATTTCTATTCGGGAGGGTATTTTTACTTATGAATGGTTATCATCCTGCAATCAAGACGTACTTTGCAAGGGGGCAACAGTGGAAATAAGCGGCAAACATTATCATTCGATCTGGACCAGTGAGTGTGACGCAGACAATCCCCCTGTTATTAACATTATTGACCAGACACTTTTACCCTACGAGTTTGTGGTGGTGCAATTACATACGGTTGAAGGTGCCATAAGTGCTATTTGTGATATGCAGGTACGGGGCGCGCCATTAATAGGAGCAACCGGTGCCTATGGTTTATACCTGGCTCTTAAAGTAGACAACTCTAACCAGGTTTTGCTGGAAGCGCATGATCAGTTGCTGGCAAGCCGACCTACTGCTGTAAACCTGCGCTGGGCACTGGATAAGCTAAAAAGTAAACTCCTGGATTGCGCGCCAGGGCAAAGAGCCAACCTGGCATTGCAAATGGCCAACGATATTTGCAGCACAGATGTTGATATGTGTTCCGCTATGGGGGACCACGGCCTGAAAATAATTAAAAACCTGTATGCAAACAAAATTGCCAATGGGGCCAATGAGGCCAATGAGGAAGGTACCGACAACGACTCCCCGCCAGTGGTTAATATTCTTACGCACTGCAATGCCGGTTGGCTGGCAACGGTAGATTGGGGCACAGCTTTGGCACCTATATATAAGGCGCATGCCGAAGGGGTGCCAGTGCATGTCTGGGTGGATGAAACGCGTCCACGAAACCAGGGAGCGTACCTGACAACCTGGGAGCTTGATCAACAGGGTGTACCACATACACTAATTGTTGATAATGCTGGTGGACATTTGATGCAACAGGGCCTGGTCGATATGTGTATTGTAGGAACAGATCGCACCACACGAAGTGGAGATGTGTGTAACAAGATCGGAACCTATCTTAAAGCGTTGGCAGCGTTTGATAATGACGTACCTTTTTATGTGGCCGCTCCTTCTCCGTCCATCGACTGGACTATTAGTGATGGGCTTAAAGATATTCCGATTGAGCAGCGCTCCAGGGATGAAGTTGCACATCTGAACGGCATCACAGTAGGTCCTAATGCCGGAGTTGCCGGTGTTGTTCGTATTGTTCCGGACCATATTCAGATTCGAAACGATGCCTTTGATACCACTCCCGCCAGGTTAATAACCGGCCTAATTACAGAACGTGGAACTTGCAAGGCCACTGAAGCAGGGCTTGCCAAATTGTTTCCGGAGCTATCGAACGCTGGCACACAAAATGATAACTAAAGACAAGATTACAGAAGACTGGCTTCCCAGATACACAGGAACACCACTCAAGGGGTTTGGCGATTATATATTGCTTTCCAATTTTTCGGATTATGTGAGCCTGTTTGCTGAAATGTATGACGTGAAAATTTTGGGGCAGGACACGCCAATGCAAACGGCAACCGCCAATAATATAACGATTATCAATTTTGGCATGGGCAGTGCCATGGCTGCCACAATCATGGATCTGCTTTCCGCGGTAAAACCAAAGGCCGTATTGTTTCTGGGCAAATGCGGAGGTCTGAAGCGCAAGATAAAACTGGGTGATTTTATCTTGCCCATTGCTGCCATTCGAGGGGAAGGGGCCAGTGACGATTACTTGCCTCCTGAGGTGCCAGCGCTACCTTCTTTTCGTTTGCAACAGGCGGTATCGGCGTCTATCAAGAAGAATAACTTTGACTACTGGACGGGTACTATCTATACAACCAACAGAAGGGTTTGGGAGCATGATGTTGAGTTTAAAAAGTACCTGAAAAAAATACGGGTTGCGGGTATCGACATGGAAACCGCAACTATTTTTCTAGTGGGTTTTATCAATAAAATTCCACATGGTGCTTTGCTAATGGTATCGGATAACCCGATGACGCCGGAGGGTGTAAAAACTGCCAGAAGTGACAAAAGGGTGAGCCAGAAATACGTTAAAAGCCAGTTAAAGATAGGCGTTGAATCCTTGCTCGAGCTGATTAATTCAGGAGAATCAGTAAAACATTTACGGTATTAGCTTTGTTTATCTTTACCTAAATAAAGCTTTCGCCATAATCCATGGCTTCCAGTTCAAAATGTACGGCCAGGCTTTGCCCGATATCCGCGAAACTTTTTCGTAGACCTAACGACCCTGCACTGATGCCTGCTCCAAGGGCCAGCACTGGTATATGTTCCCTTGTATGATCAGTACCTGGCCAGGCAGGGTCGCATCCGTGGTCTGCACAAATAATTAAGATGTCTTCAGGCAGGAGTTGTTCAGTAATTTCCGGTAATCGTCCATCCAGATACTCCAGTGCTTCTGCATACCCTTCGGGATCTCGCCGATGCCCGTATAACATGTCGAAATCTACAAAGTTGGTAAAGACAATGCTGCGATCTCCTGCATTGGCAATAGCCGTAAGTGTTGCATCAAATAAGTCTGCGTTACCGTTTGCCTTGATTTCTTTGCTTATCCCACAGTGTGCGTAAATGTCTGCAATTTTTCCTACACTAATTACTTCTCCGCCACTGTTAACGAGTTTGTCCAGTAGGGTAGGTGCCGGAGGGGGTACCGTAAGGTCACGCCGATTTCCGGTGCGTACATAGGAGACAGCGTCCTTGCCTTCAAATGGTCGGGCGATTACGCGGCCCACATTGTATTTGTCCACCAGTTTGCGCGCGATGTCACAGAGTTTGTAGAGGTTGTCCAGACCGTAACTTTCTTCATGACAGGCAATTTGTACTACACTATCGGCCGATGTGTAGATAATTGGTTTTCCAGAACGTACATGCTCATCGCCCAGTTCTTCGATTATTGCCGTACCAGATGCGTGACAGTTGCCCAGTAATCCTGGTAGCTGCGCTTCTGTGATAAGTGCATCCAGCAACTCCCGAGGAAAGCTGTTTTCTTTCTTTTCAAAATATCCCCAGTCGAATGTCACAGGAACGCCTGCAATTTCCCAGTGTCCGCTGGGGGTGTCCTTGCCCGTACTAAGTTCTGCTGCGTATCCGTATGCGCCGGTTACCACTGTTGCGTTTGCACTGGCCGCACAACCCGCTGGAAAATCACCACAGCTTTCCTTTGCCGCATGCATTAAACCCAGCTTGGTCAGGTTGGGCAGTTGCAGGCTTTGTACTCCGGTATCTTCCCGATGTCTAGCTATGCTGCCCAATGTATTGGCACCCACATCACCAAAATCTACAGCGTCTGCCGTAGCACCTATCCCAAAGGAATCCAGTACCAGAATAATTGCGCGCTTCATTGTTCAGCTGTGCTCCTGGAATTGCTCAGAAAATGTTCATACCATCATATCAGTGAAAGTCCCTGGACCGTACTGCCAGATCATCCAGCAAATAACTCAGGTCAATGACTTCGCCCATTACGACGTGAATGACTTCATTTTTACATTCCATTACGCCTTTCACCAGTAACAGTTTGCTCGCTAGCAAAATTTGACGAAAACGCTCCTGTACCGACTTCCACACCACAATATTGGTGTTTCCTGTTTCATCTTCAAGGGTCAGAAATAAGACCCCGGATGCGCTGCCTGGCCTTTGCCGGCCAGTAACCAGGCCCGCAATACACACAAACCTTCCGTTATTTAAATGTTGCAAGTCTGTATGACGTTTACAGCGTTTTAGTTCTTTGCAGTCGCGTAAAAAACCCATGGGGTGTTTTTTAATAGTGAGCCCGGTACTTTGATAATCTGCAAGCATATCCTGTTGCGGCAGAGGAGGGGAAAGATATACACCATCGGCCAGAGAGTACTGGCTGCTGCTTTCTGTATCGCTGAGTAAGGGCCTTGATTCCTCTATACCCAACACTTGCCAGTGCGCCTGGTAACGGTGCGTACTGAAAGAAGTGAAAGCGCTGGCATTAGCCAGAGCTTCCATCTCGCCTTTGTTAAGCTGCGCCCGACGGGACAGATCCAGAAGGTTATTAAACGCATGGATAGAGCGCTGTTGCATAACACGTAAAGCCGCAGCTTTGCCAAAACCTTTAACCAGTCGTAAACCTAAGCGAACCCTGGGTTGTATTTTTTCCTTCATAGCATTTTCTACTGCTTCAAGTTTGTGGTCCCAATCGCTGATGTTTATATCTATAGGCTCAACGCTTATGGCGTGTCGCCTGGCATCCTGAACCAGCTGGGAAGGAGAGTAAAAACCCATGGGCTGGCTGTTGAGTATGGCGCATAAAAAGGCTGCAGGGTGATGGCATTTCATCCAGGCGGAAATATAGGCCAATAGTGCAAAACTTGCTGAATGGGACTCCGGGAAGCCGTAGCCGCCAAAGCCTTTTATCTGGTCGAAAAGTCGGTGCGCAAAATCTGCGCTGTAACCGCGCTTTAACATGCCTTGCACTAGTTTGTCTTCGAATTGAAGCAGGTTGCCGTTTTTACCCCAACTGGCCATCGCTCTGCGTAACTTGTCAGCTTCTCCACCAGAAAACCCTGCGGCGACCATAGCCAGTTTTATAACCTGTTCCTGAAAAATTGGCACTCCCATTGTGCGCTCCAATACAGACTTTATTTTATCGTTAGGGTAACTTACAGGTTCTATGCCAGAGCGGCGTTTCAAAAAAGGATGTACCATATTGCCCTGAATAGGCCCGGGCCGGACAATGGCAATTTCTATAACAAGATCATAGAAGCAAACCGGTCGCAAACGTGGCAGCATTGACATCTGTGCTCTGGACTCAATCTGGAATACACCAATGCTGTCTGCCCGGCAAAGCATTGCGTAAGTTGCCTGATCCTCTTCGGGAATAGACTGAATGTCAGGTACTGCATCGCTATACAGACTGATTTCTGTAAGGCATTTTCGAATGGTGGTAAGCATACCCAGCGCAAGTACATCTACTTTTAGCAGTCCCAGTGCTTCTATATCTTCTTTATCCCACTGAATAACTGTTCGGTCAGGCATGCTGGCATTTTCCAGAGGCACTAACTGGCTTACCGGGCCTTCAGTAATAATAAACCCGCCAACGTGCTGAGAAAGGTGTCGCGGGAAGCCCAGAATTTCTTGCACCAGCCGTGCAAACAGTTGTTCTCTATCCTGCACCTTGTGTTCTTCGAAGCGTTTTTTGAGATCGCTGCTTCTGTCCCACCAGGCCAGCGACTTGGCCAACTGATCGACAAACAAGGGGTCAAGATCCAGAGCTTTGCCAACATCCCGAACGGCGCTGCGTGATCTGTAGGTGATTACCGTGGCGGCAATAGCTGCACGTTCTCGCGTATATTTTTTATAGATATACTGAATAACTTCCTCCCGGCGCTCGTGTTCAAAATCCACGTCAATGTCGGGGGGCTCTTCACGTTCTTTGGATATGAAGCGCTCAAATAACAGGGAGATGCGGGTTGGGGATATCTCAGTAATAAACAGGCAATAACACACTACGGAGTTGGCTGCAGAACCACGCCCCTGACACAGGATTTTTTGGTCGCGTGCAAATTGCACCAGGTCATAAACAGTAAGAAAATAATATTCGTACTGCATCTCATCTATTAACAGTAGCTCTTTTTCTATCAACTGAAGCACCGTGTCAGGAACCTTGTCGGGCCAGCGTACACTGGCCCCGTGTTCAACCAGTCGTCTCAGATAGGCTTGCGGGGTCTGGCCTTCAGGTACCAGTTCTCTGGGATAACAGTAACGCAGTTCATCCAGTGAGAAAGTGCAGCGCTCACTGATGCGCACACTTTCATCGAGCAGGGCTTTAGGGTAAATATTTTGCAGCTTATGTATTGGGCGTAAATAACGCTCACTATTACTTTGTAATAAACAACCCAGTTTATTTACGCTGGTATTCAGGCGAATGGCGGTGAGGGTATCCTGTAAAATTTTACGTTTTGGGGTGTGCATATGTACATCACCACAGGCGACCATGGGTATGTCCAGTTTTTTGGCCAGCGTATAAAGTTTTAAATAACGTTGTTGGTCCGCACCTCCCAGTATTAACTCAACACCCAGCCAAAGCCCTTGCGGGAGTAGTTCACTTAGCTGTGCTCCCAATTTTGATAAGGTATGTTCGGTGCTGTCTATTTGCTCAGGGCTGTCTACCAGCTCAGGGCTGTTTTCTGGCTCAAGGCTGTTTACCTCTGGTAGCCAGATGCCCAGGCAATGTTTTATACCGAACCTGAGATCGTTGAGGTGTAATTTATACTCCCCCTTAACGCTGCGTCTGCGTCCCAGGCTGATAAACGTTGACAGTTCACCATAGGCAACTTTGTCGGGCGCAATAAGTACCAGTTTTAGGCCTTCTTCAAAATTAAACTCGCTGCCAATAATTAGTTTGATAGCATGCTGTTTGCAGGCGACATAGGCTTTTACAATACCTGCCAAAGAACACTCGTCGGTTATAGCTATAGCACTGTATTTAAGCTCTGTGGCGCGTTGAATTAACTCCTCTGGTCTGGATGCACCGCGAAGAAAGGTAAAATTGCTAAGCGCATGTAGTTCTGCATACATAGGCTTACCCAAACAGGCCTTGTATAAACCAGCGGCGGGTGAGTCGATTCTGGAAGATCCAGCAACAAATTCCATCCTCGCGCCTGGCTATAAAGTAATCCCGCTGTACCGGCTTTTGCCACCAGTTACCTTCAATGCGTTCTGCATCTTCTATAAGTTCGAGTTTTCCATGCCAGTAAAGCTGATGTTGCCGATACTGCAGAGGTAAGGGCTTGTTTAGTAACCAGGCGGGTCGCTGGCTGGTTCTGGTCTGGTACTGGACAGTTTTTTTGTGTCGGGATACAGAGTGAAGGGTAGGTGATTTTTGCCAGGCATATTCAGGAATATGACTGTTCTGTATGCAAAGCCCGTGCATGGAATTGGTACCAAGGCGGGCATCCAGTTTGTCGAGTAGCAAACGCAGTGTAGCGTCATCTGGAGCAAGTTTTAGGGCTGGAAAAAGCGTTGTACTGGTTTGTTCTGCTTTACACAGCTTACTGGCCTGTAGCGTGATACTTTCAACAGGAGCGGTTATTTTAAAGTTTTCAAGTTTGATGCCCAGTAATGCCATGAAATGTTTCAGGTTGTTTTGGGGCTGAGCAAAACCGAGTTTCAGGATTCGGGTTTTGTTCTGGTGCTGGCCTTGCATAGTCTGATACTTAAGCTGGCAGGTAAAAGCAGTGCAATGTAATTGCCGGATACGCAGGTACGTGCATAACAAAGAAAGCAGACGCTGTATGGGAAATAGCAAAGCTTCGGTTTCGGTAATGCCTTGCATGAAGTGTAGGGATTCTGTGAAGCTTCCCGGCAAACAGATGGTGTTTTGTGGATCAGAACGCTCACCCTGTACTTGTTGCAGGTATAAAACAAAAGCCTTGCCGTAGCGTTTTCCAGCTGCTGCATAGGGCAGGTGTAACACATCATGCAAGGTTTCAAAACCGGTACGGCAGAGCTTGGCTATTATTTGCTCACTGGTATTGAGTGTACTGACGGGTAAGGCATTAAGCAGGGTAGTAAACTTTTCAGATGCCAGTCCCTGGCCCTTATTATCAATGTAGTCGCAGGCCTGAATTTTACTGTAACTCATTAAGCTTGCAGCTTTTGGCGTAGGAGCCAAACCGGTAGCCAGGCTGTAACCCTGAGCATGGATACCTTGCTGGATGCACAAAAGCAAAGCATGTAAACCTCCAAACAGTGCAAGGCTACCCTGCAGCTCTAAAAGCAGTTTGTCGGGTGCTTCTACACTGACGGCGGAGGTGAACTGGTAACACCAGCGAGCCAGGCTTTGCAGGGCTTTTTGTTCCTGTGTGGGCTTGCGTTCTATAGCCCGGGCATTCGGACATAATGTGCAGGCAGTGGCCCAGGAGCTGCGTATTTTAATCCCCATGGCTTCTGCGTGCGTATTACAACAGTGCACACGGTGTTGCTCGATGATTACGATAGCCTGCGTGCATTCAGACAGGCCGCGTGTGAAAACTTCCAGTGGCAGTCGGGTAAATCTTAAACAGAGCCATAACATGAAGTTTAGTGCAGCCTGTTGTGTTGCGAGCTGTTTATCGGCTCAAGGCTGTTTACCCGCTCAGGGCTGTTCACTGGCTCAGGGCTGTTTACCCGCTCAAGGCTGTTTACCCGCTCAAGGCTGTTCACCAACGTGATTACAGGGTGTGGGCCGGCTTTAGCCGGGGGTTTGGGTATATGTACGGGCAAAACATGTGGAGGGATATAGGTTCGCGTAAGAAAGTCAGGTTTGGGCAGGTGCAGTTGCTGACCACTCCAGCCCCCAGGTTGCTTCAGAATGTGTACAAAACAGCTTTTACTCCGGGCTTTTAAAAGTAGCCGTAAGCTGGCCGGAGAAGACTGGTTTGCCAGAGCAGGTGAACGGAACAAAAAGGCCTGGCTATTGCCACTTTGGGCTGCGAGCTGCAGTTTACGTAATTGATGGTGACTGGCTTTTTTATTAGATAGCCAGGCAAGTGATACACCACAGGCTTCGCAGCGCAAGATTTGTTCTATTACCCACAATTGTTCCGCCGGGTTTTGGGTTTGAATAACGATAACCCGTTCCAGTTGTATGCCTTGCTGATTGAGTGCTGTGGCATGCGGTATATAGGGTGGGTCAATATAAAAAAGCCAGCGACCCTGTTCGCTTAAAGAATTAAGTAAAGGGCTTAACAAGTACATTTCTCCTATACCGGATTGTGAGCAAAACAGCTCACTTAACGCGCCTGGGGGCCAGCCACCTAAATGTAGCTGTGTATCCAGCAGGTGATGGCCTGTTGGAATGCCGTTTGGGATTTGTTCCACTGTTGTTGCCCGCCAGATATCGCGGTGTTTAAGCAAGTTATTAAGTGGGTTGTCTACTTTCATACTGGGTCAATTTTCTATAACAAGTTGTTTTGGTGAGGGCTCGTGCAAGTTTAAACTACTGTTAATATATACAGTAGTTTGATGCTTGTCACTCAATACTTTATGGTTTGCCAATTATCCGAGGTAGAGAAATACGGGATGTGTATGCAGGAAATTAGACCGTTTCATATAGCTGTGCCGGTGCGGGACATAGAGGAAGCAAGGAAGTTCTATACAGGGGTTTTGGGCTTCGAGGAAGGGCGTAGTGACAGCCACTGGATAGATTTCAACATGTATGGCCACCAATATGTTGTGCATTACAAACCACCAGTGCAGGGATCAGAACAGACAGGCAGGCTGCATCATAATCCCGTGGACGGACATGAAGTGCCTGTACCACACTGTGGTGTCGTTCTGAAATGGGAGGAATGGGAAGCTCTGGCTGAAAAACTCAGGCAGGCAGAGATAGAGTTTGTAATTGAGCCGTATGTGCGTTTTAAAGGTCAGGCCGGGGAACAGGCTACCCTGTTTTTTCTTGACCCCTCTGGTAATGCGTTGGAGTTTAAATCATTCAAAGACCCGAAGAAATTATTTTCGAAAGACCAGGGTTTTTCTGAAAGACTGTATGAACAAAATTCAAGTGGTTTATACACTTGTTAATCAATGACTTGAAGTGAAAAGGGCAGAATTCTATTTGGTGAAAGAGACTTATCCACAACATGCTCAATGTATAGGGCTACTTGTTAACAACTTATCCACAAGGGCATGCAAACGTTTCACTATTCAAAATAAACCCCTGTGTTAGGATAGTTTCACGGTTGAGCAAAGCCACTTTTAAAGAGGTAAAAACGCGAAAGAAAGCGGAACTGGAAACAGGGAAGGGATCAGAAACGTGGGTGCTAATGAGAGAGAGGAAAAGCGAAAACCAAAGGCCCCTGCCAGGGTCTGGGTCATAGGGCAACGATGGCTCAAGGGTAATCAGATCTCGTGTACATGAGATTGAGGCAAACCTCCTTTAGGGGAAGAAAGCCAAAAAATGATTAGCCCGAACTTCAGGTCGAACTGATCATGACGGCCGGGAGCGACGAAGCAAGACGTCGAAAAATAACACTAGCTTAGTCTGGGTTGTGGAACGATTGAAGACGTTCAATTTGAGAAGCGGCCAAAGGATGAAGTCTGGGCACAAAGGCGTAAGCTGGAATGCCAGGATGGAAAAGCCTACCAGAAGGAAACCTCGCCTCGGCGGGGTTTTTCCTTTTGTGTTATAGGATTATGGTTCAAGCGAATAATATATACTAAATCGGGGGTTCCTCCGAAACCCTAGTTAAGGTTCAGCCCAGTGGTTGTATGGATTTGATCTGCTACAAAGGTGTCATTGAGTGCGTTTTTTGTAGTTTGGTAACCGAGTTCACGATAGGCCTCGAACTGTGCTTCATCAAAAAATTGATCTGCAGTGGGTTGGTCAGGATAACTGGGATGCTTTGCCTTGTAGCCGTATAAATCCGAAGGAAGGCCAGCTGTCAGGGACGTTTTTATATAGAGAAGCAAACCAACTATATTTTTGCAGCCTTCTTTGCAAGGATACTCAATGCTGGCTAGAGCAAACCCTCTTTTTGCGAGCTGGAATTTCTGCGCAAATACCTCTTCCCCTGAAGTGCCGGGAAGTAAATGTTGCAAATCGTAGTGCTCATCAGAACCTGTAGAGTCATGGATTTTGTCAAAGCGAATAGAAATACCAAAGTCAGCCCTGGCTCGTTCTACAGCGTTGCCGAGATCTGAAAAATTGAAATCCTCATCCGCTCCAGCATCTGAAACGATAATGAACTTACACCTTCGCCTTAATAACTCGTACAAAGCCAGGTTTTCGAAGTGTCCCCCGTCAGATAACTCAATAAATCGCGAAGATTTTTTAAATCCAAACCCAAACAGAGAAGGGATGCCTGGATAGAAGATGTTGGCTCGTTTGGCTATCGAGTAATTGGGATTTGCAGCCCAGTAACCAAGACGGATGTTGAAGAACGTCATCAAAAACGATACCAATGCATTGCGAGTGTTACCTTCTCCTCCAACCCCGGTATGCGGATTTGCGGCTGCTCCGGATATGGCCATTGCTGTGGCCGCAGAAAAGCCTGAATCTTTTATTCTAAAATTGGAAAAAGTACTTCCAGTATCGCTTGCGCTAAACAGAGCTCGTGTGTATCTCATGTAGTTAGATGTCGACACATACGCTGTTGCATCACTTCCAATGTACAAGGGCGAGAATAGAAAGCTCGTGCCACCACGTGAACGAAGTCGCACTTCTTCCTCATTTACCATCACCGCATTGGCATTGATTAAGTGGTATGGCCGCCCATGTGAGCCCTCGCTACTGCTTGAATTTTTGCAGAGTTCGCTAAGTGGAAATTTGTTAGCGGATGTCGCGCTATACCATTTGTTTTGTTTCACAGCGCGGTCATCTGCCATGAAGGTTTCCATGAGACGATCACGGTACATTCTTCCCAAGGCAGAATAATTAATATTGATAAGAAATCCGATAACAAAAACCCCTAGCGACAAGAGTACGATATAACCCCAGCCGGAGAATAAGGAAGCGGTAACGTACTCCAGCTCCCAGAATAGAGAAGCCATAAGGTACGCATAAAGTAATAAAACGTAGATGAATATCGCGGATGCTACTAATATTGATGTACTGCCGACTCTAGGGAATTTTTTCAGTAGAGGAACTTGACCGGAAACTACGCGAAACCTCGTATAAGCAGCGACCAAACCAGCAACAATTCCGAATATACTTGACTCATCAAGAATGCGGATAAGGCAGGGAATAGTAAAAATAAGGACGCCAGAAATGGCGATTTTAATCAAATAACCGATCGCGCGTTGAACGATGTTGCGTGCTCTGTACAGTCTGTGCAACTGCCCCATTGTGTTAACAACAGTTAGTAGGACTATTATAAAAGCAGCGAGTACTGTAAGAATCACACTAAACTTGAGCATTAAGCGATCGTTTGCAGTGAAAGCTGTTGTGCAGGAATACCTTCCTTCAAGCCAGGTTTTTATTTCACAGGCTGAAATGATTGATGACTCAACAAAGCCATCAATATATGGAACCAAAGACATGAGATCGTTCACGCTTCGCGTAGTTCCAAGAACAAGCATCAATAGAAATGACAAGACTATGAAGTAGTAGGTAGAGGAAACTAGAATTCCTCGAAGCAAAGTACCAACCAAAGAGATTAAGCCCAGACCCTCCGTTGGTACTAAATACTTACCGTGCAACCTCAAATAATCCAGGATTTTTTCAGGTGCAGGCGGCGTACTCTGGTCTACGCTATCTGATGCAACGTTAACATCTATTTGATTTAGAGGGATATTCCCGGAGCCGCGCTCGCCAAATGGAAATTTGACACTTTTATCCGAATCGGACGGGCCAATGGAGCTGCGGTTTCTTCTGAACCAGGACAAAGCTGTACCTGCATAACCCCCACCAGAAACAGTTGACAAATAGTCAAACTCATCAAACAAGGATTTCTTGGACTCTCCCCCCAGAGTGATCGTGCAGGCATGAATTGACTGTAATACTCCAATGCCAAAAGATGCGGATCGTATACCTCCACCGGAAATGGCGATTCCTAATAGGCGGTTTTTATCGATTTTTGGCCCAATGTTCTCTAACTCTGATTCAAGCACACGGTCGGCGCATACATTTTTGTCTTCTAACATGGAGTGGCCTCGAATGGTTGGATTCTACGGTGTTGTACTAGTTGTTGGTTTCGGTGGAGGACTCCTTTGTTTTGATCTTATTTTTAATAATGTTGGAAATAGCATTAAGAGGAACTTCCACGGCTATGCGCGTTGTGACACTGTCAGCGCCCTTCCCGCCATCAAAATCAATTTGGGTCTCTAGAAAAATACTAATTTCAGCATCTCCCCACTTTAGTAATCGCTCAAGATGTACACGTACTTTGTTGCGATTTTTTCTTTTGGTCTGCCACAGATCATTTCTACCCCGCCCAAATTCGATAAACGAATTTTTATAGTCTCCTTCAACAACTACTGCCCCCAAGGATAATTGTGAGATATTGGCAAGATCGTCAGTGTCCTCAATAGAAGCAAAGCCATATTCGTATGACCAATAAAGCCGACCTGGGGCGTTGGGGTTCTCTATACCCCAAAACTCATGTCGAATTCCTACATGTGCTTCAAGAGACTCTGCATCCCTTAATATTGAAAAGGCAGTATCCAGCCCAGGAATGCTGCCTTCCCCAAAAGATCCATCGAATTCAGCACATCCAATGAATTTTGGATTATCCTTACATATGATCTCTGTGCCTCGAATAGTTCTCGCGGTGTTTCCATAAAGCCACAGCTGTTGGCTGCCGAAATTTGCAAATCTGTAGTTAAACCGAATGTCGACTAGCATACTCTGATTGCCATTTCCGGATTCCTCGGGATTAAGCGCATTAGCCAGATCGCTTGATGTGAATCTGTCGAGTTGCCATCCTAGGTTAATGTCAATGTCAAATGGGCTTCTCGGTTCTAGCACTACATCCTGCATAGCGATGCAAACCGTCTTTTTTTCTTCTCCGGCGGCGCAATTCGGTTTTGCGATGCAAACTTCTCTTTTTACTTCCCCGGTCCGGCATTTCAATTCTGCTTTATCGTTGGTCGCGGCTATTCCAGATACGGACCCAAATAACAATGACAGGATCACAATAGTCTTTTTTCTGTTCATACTGATTCCTCAAAATTATTTTTATTTGTGGGAGAGAACTGACTTGACGGTATCCAGGTAAATGTCAGTTCACTTCCAACGCGGCTTTGGCGCCGGATCGGCAAAAATTGGTGCCTCTCTAACCCCGCTGTTTTTATCCAACAACACACAATCCTCACTGGTCGGCCTTCCTTCGTAATTTACCGCCTCACGTATAATTTCATCGATATCAGCGGTTGGGCCAATTACCCAAATATCTTCTGGCTCGGTTGAAGCCAGCTGAGTTATGGCATTTGGAAGATGAGGGGTCAGTACTAGCAGGGTGATCTCGGCATTAGACTTAGTCACTGCGCATTGAAAATGGTGTCCTGCACATATCCACAGGACGTTCACCGGCAGCTTATGGGTCTGAGCCAGTTCAATACATTTTATACTGCCGTAGCGAATAACCTCCTCTTTGAAAGGTCGGTGTGGCCAGTAGGCATCCGGCCCATCATTGAACCAGTGTTTATCAAGGTGTTTTTGCATTTCTATATGGGGTTTGTAACCCGCAGTCAGTATTCCGGTATCAAATAATGCCTCTGTGAATGAGTGGGATGTATTGCGCAGTTTGGCCAATAGATCGTCGTAGTCTGGGTTGTTGGCCATACAATTTTCAAATTCGTTAAACAACCAGCTTTTTGCCACATTGGCACACATTATCGGCATGAAAATCTCCAGAACAGATGAATTAAGTTGTTACCCTGATTCTTCTACTTGCAGGGCCATCTTGATAGTCTCGTATAAGTACGAATAAGTATGGAAGGCGAAGAACCGACTATTTGTTGTCGGTTTCTGTAATGAGGCATATATGGATAAGACTGCGGGTCAGTTCACCACTATAAAACTGCAATCCTTGCTCGATGCGAATGTAAATACCGCGATTGGTAGTCGTCGAGACCTTGCTCAAGCGCTTGAGAAACACGGACAGTCAATCAGCATTCATGGCATCGAGGCCTGGTTTCGGCATGTTGATTCAAATTACAACCTGGAACGCGACTCGTTATCAGAGTCATCCCCAAGCTATCTGCTACCCAAACGCCGTTGGGTAGCATTACTTGATCTATTTGGCCTTTCAATGGATGACCTTGCAGCCTCTGATGCGGTATTTCGAATCCATTGTTTCGACAAGATTGAGCGCCAGGATTCGCTTACTTTAGAATCATTACTTGGCAAGCTCCCTCAAAAAGCCCTTATCGGACGGGAGCTTGTGCGTATGAAGGTGTTAAAGGCTTATGCGCACGCAGTTAATCGGGAACCACGATTTGTTTTCCTGGAGGCAGAACCCGGGGTAGGTAAATCTGTGCTATTAGAGGCTCTGAGAGACGATATTGCATTGACTGACTGTCTGGTTCTGTCATCCGGGTGCATCGAAGATTCAGATGTCCCGCTACTGCCTTTACTTGATCTTTTTGAGATGCAGGAAGATCAGATAAAACGTATCGATGCTGGGGTAGCTGAGCAATATTTGTCGCTTCGTCGTCAGGTTGCTGATTTCAGTAAACATCCTCAGGGGCAGGTATTTCTGGCAATCACCTCACTTTTACTGGAGCTGGCCGGACAGTGCACGGTTGTTCTGATTATAGATGATTTGCATTGGGCCGATGATTCAACCTGTCGGTTTCTGGAACACTTAACCAGCTCAATGAAAACCAGTCGCAAGTTAAGTTTTCTTTTGCTCGGTGCGTCCCGGCCCTGTTCGGCTGGTATCCGATGGGAGGCTGTAGCTTCCCGTTTGGCAAGTAATGTATATGTTTCCCAGATACCTTTATTACCGCTGGACCAAAAAGAAACCAGGGCATTGGTTAACGCCACCATTGGCTCGCAAACAGAAGCCACTCTATCTGAATGGATCTGGTCACTGACACTGGGCAACCCCCTATATGTAAAACATGTGGTTGAGCATCTGAAAAACACAAACCAGATCGACTCTGCCGGACACGTTAAAGTACAAAGTCTGGATGCACCTAATGACATCAACACAACCTACATTTTGCGTTATGAGGCCTTGTCCGAGCCTACTCAACTATTGCTGTCATTTGCCAGTGCGCTCAGCAACCAGTTCGATCTCGCAGAACTACAATATGTATTTGGCAAATACTCAACCGATGTTGTTCTTGATTGTCTGGAAGAGGCAGAACATACCGGTCTCCTGATCTACGCCAATGATCGATTCCGGTACTCACATCCTATAGCCAGGCACAGTATCTATGGAATGCTTTCAGAAAGTCGAAAGGCGCTCATTCATAAAACAATTGGTGAACGCCTTCAGTTGCATTCCAATGCTTCAAACCCCTATGTTTTTATTGAGGTAGCCGAACATCTTCTGAAAGGCAGGGCCTGCGTCGATGGACCATCTTTGATTAAAACCTGCGTGCGAGCCGCTCGAATTTCGACGCAGCTGGATGCCTGGGACAAGGTGATAGAATTTGCACAAGCGGCAATTGAGCTGGATGCTGGTGGGGTTCTATCCAGTAGTGAACGAAGCGAGTTATTAGCTCTGGTGGGTGGAGGTTTTCACCAGACAGGTGATGCAAATGCAGCAATCAGTCATTTATCGAAAGCGGTTGAGGGATTTAACTCCTCGGGAAACGAACTGGAAGCCGCCAGGGCCTTAACCGATATATTTCGAATTCAGACCAATTTCGGAAACATCACCGTTGCCGATCACCAAAAAGTTGAAACCCTGGAAGCCTGTTTGCCGATGCTGGAAAGAAAAGATATTCGCCAGGCTGCCTGGACAATGGAGGCGATTGCAGCCCGGTATCTTTATTCAAATCACATAGAACAAGCCATCTGGTTTTCTGATCGCGCTGTTACATGTATAGAGCACCTTGTCCCTTGTCGGGAACAGGCACTTGTTACTATTAGCGCTGGCATGCTGGATCTCAATCAGTCTCGCCCCATGAAGGCTGTACTGCATTTTTCGAAAGCTGTGGGTATAGCGCAATCTTTAAAGGACGATGCATCCATCGTGCGAAGTAAGCAGCGTCTGGCTATGGCTGAACTTGCTCTCGGGCGTTGTCAGGAAGCAAGGGCAACGCTGGATACGCTATCGTCCTATCAGGGAAAAGTGAGCGAAACCGGAGAAGGTTCGTTGGTTCTTACCACATTCGTAAGCGTATGTTCGTTAACGGGTGAATTTGAAAGTACCGAATCCACTTATCACGAAGCGTTAAAACTCATTGAGAATACCGGTTATTCATGGGCAAGCCCAAACCTCATCGGTGCTTACACGAGCTGTTTAGTAGAACAAAGACGTTTTGACGAGGCAAAGAAGCTCGTCATAAATTTAGCGAGGGATAAAAGCAGTTCACTGTTTCTTTTCTGCCAAAGACTGGAACTACTAATATCTGATCGGGAGGCAATATCTGTAAACGATAACGATAACGAAATCGAAACCCGGCTCAAACTGAACCCCCGTAAGGACGGTACTGATTTTTCTCTATTACCAACGTATGCCATCGGTCTGGAGATTGCTCTGTACCGAAATGATATGGATCAGATCAAGGCGTGTGTATACGTAGTACGTGAAGCGTATGATCGCGGCGCTTTGTTTACCGGTGGCTGGCCATTTTGCATACCGTTTTTACTGGCTCGAGCTGCTATTAGCATGGGGAAGCAGGATATTGCACGAGATTATCTTGCTGTGGCCATTGATGTTGCCGACAGGGCCGGTGCAAGAGGTGTTCTTGTAGCGGCTATTGGCGTATGCGAAAAACACTTTCCTGGTATAGAGCATTTTCAAAACCGCATTCAACAATGTCTTGCACGCTACAACTAATATATGCCCGCAGAAGAGGAAGCCGTACTTATTCGTACTTACGAAAAGGTAAAGGTATTTCTTGCCCAATGTTACCTTTGTATCTGCATGGACCCAGGCGAGATTAATCTGGCCTGTTGGGCAAGGATGCCTTTTTCCATGTCTTTAAGTGTAAATAATTCTCGCAACCTGGTTACAATATCCACACACGCAGGCCTGCCGATGCGCGTAGTATTTCGGTTATGGAAGTTGTAGAGAAGTTTCCAGATGCGTATTGTTCCTGAACTGGTGGGTCAGGTTGTTGAGCTGGAAGGTAGCCAACACTTTGTAGTTAGAACTGAAGAGCAGGAAGGTCACTATTATGCAGTGACCTGTCCTGCCGATACGCATACGCCTTTTTGCAGGCGTGAACTGAAAAATATGCTTGAATCCTTGTCACATCCGCTTTGCCAGAAAATGTAGCTTTAATCTGCCCGATATCAAAATTCCTGAGAACGAAAGTGGCTGGATATTGTATGATCCGCCTGAATTTCGCCTAAAACCAGAAAGACGATGTTAAATTCTAAAAACCCGCTTGGAAAACAGGTAGACAGCCCGGAACAGTATTGCCCGGCTATATTACATGCAATTGCACGTTGCGATTATCGTGAAAGTGTCGGTATTGGTTCAATTTTGCCGTTTCAGGGAGAGGATGTATGGAACTGTTATGAGCTAAGCTGGTTAAACGCGGCAGGGATGCCCCGTGTGGCTGCCCTTTCTATTCGAGTGCCTTGCACCTCAATTTTTCTGGTTGAAAGCAAGTCTTTGAAACTTTATCTGAACTCTTTTTCACAGGAAGTTATCGAGAGTGAGGTGCGATTGTGCGACATTATCACTCAGGATCTGAACCACTTGCTGGAAACCCAGGTGCAGGTAAAGCTCATGAAATTGCAAAACATACCGCCTGCAAATTCAGATCTGCCTGGAATTTGTCTGGATGAAATTGATATCGACATTTCACATTATACGCGTGTGCCAGAACTGCTTTGCACTGAAACTGTTGCAGGCGAAAGTGACAGAGGGCATATTGACGAGGTATTACACACACATTTGTTTCGAAGTTTGTGCCCCATTACCGCTCAACCCGACTTCGCCAGTTTGATGATAGCTTATTCAGGGCTGCGGCGCATATCCCACGCGTGCCTTCTTAAGTACCTGGTGTCCTATCGAAATCATGCCGCTTTTCATGAAAGTACGGTAGAACAGATATACCTGGACGTAATGGAGTTCTGCAAACCGGACACACTGAGTGTGCTTGCGCGGTTTACACGTAGAGGAGGAATTGACATTAATCCCTTTCGTTCGAGTCATCAAACGATTGCGCCAGGGGGAAGACTAAGTCGTCAATAAGACTCTGGCAATGAATCTAGTCATCGCGATGAGGTTTGAAGATGGATCGTAGCCAACCGTAAACTGTATTTTTTGCCAGTAGAGCGCGACTCAGGTTTTCCAGATCTTTATCCAGTTGTTCATACTCCGCCAGCAAATCCTCCCTCACCCGAACAGGTATCGTCGGGTCCAGCTGCTTTACAATTCGAGCAGGGTTTCCTGCAACTATTACATTTGCCGGAACATCTTTCGTCACAACGGCACTTGCACCCACAATACTGTTTTTTCCAATGTTTACGCCTTTGCAAATAGTTGCGCGATCCCCAATCCATACATTTTCAGACAAGACGATTTTACCGGTGTTACCGATAGGGCGGGTACGATCGTAAATGTCATGCCAGTCAGCGTCAGTGAGGTAAGCGCCGCTGGCAATCATGCTGTTAGCACCAATTTTTATGCCCACGGCTGAATCAATGCGAACACCCGGACAGATCAGACAATAGTTTCCGATTTCTATTTGCCCGGATTGTTCACCCAGGCTCCAGACTGACAAGCGAACGTTTCTGTCTGCTGTTGCGACAATATGTACCTGATCACCAACACTTATGTTTTCACCGAATATCTGAATATGCCAGGGCTTCATAAATTTTGGGTGGTTGCCCATATGGTCGAGCTGTGGGCGCATGAAGCGCTCGGTATACCAGTGTTCCAGGTGGTAAAACAATCTCATTATGTTGTAGGGGCGATGATCGCGGCGCACTGTTTATTAAGCCTGGCAAAGTTAGCTGACTACCCTATGTCATGTTGGAAGCAATTCCAAACAGGGGAGGGAGTAAAACAGAAAAAAAGCATTATTCGATAAATGTCCGGGTTCTATTTGAATCGCCTAAAAATGGAAATGCGCTGCCAAATTTTACGAGACGGGCTAGAAGGTGCATTCCCCATGGCTTAAGGCGTTCTGTGAGGCCTGTGATTGCTGGCTAGACATGGCGATATGACAGAAAATTTACCGTGACCGTGGTCAAAACGCGCGTTAAATAGGTAGTTGTCCCGTATTGCTTGGGTTTATTGCATTGATTATTATTGTACACATCTGGTGATGTGCCGGACAACCTGTCGGGCATGCATTGCCCGACACACATGCAGGAGATAGGACCCAATGCCCAAGGTGATATTCATCGAACACGATGGTACTGAACATGAAATAGATGCCGAAAACGATCGTTCCGTAATGCAGGCAGCTACTGATAACCTGGTACCAGGGATAGATGGAGACTGTGGTGGAGAGTGCTCTTGTGCAACCTGTCACGTGATTGTGAATGAAAAATGGACTAAAAAAGTTGGTGGTCCGGGAGACACTGAAATTTCTCTGCTTGATCTGGCACCGGAGCGTCAGGAACGATCTCGTTTGTCCTGTCAGATAATTATGTCAGATGAATTTGACGGTCTTATAGTGCACTTGCCCGAATTTCAGATGTAAAGCCAGTCTGAGTACCTACAGCTGAATCACAGCTGGTTTAACATCCACACATTAGCCGGACCCTAATCGTATGTATAGATTAGGGCCTGCTACACTACTGAGCCTTCATTTCGGATGTGGTTTTTGTGTATTTCCACCTTATGTAAACCTTTTCGCTAATTGCAGCCTCCAAGTTCTATGTTAGGGAGTTTAATGGCCATAGAAGATACCCAGGCTAAAGGTTTTGAGCTTGAGCTAGGGCTTGCTATAAAGCAGGCCCAGGCGGGCGATGAACGCGCCTTTGAGGTCATTTACCGTGCCACTGTTGGTAGAGTCTATGGTCTATGTTTGCGTATGACAGCTCAAGTGAGCATTGCAGAGGAATGTACGCAGAAAACTTTTATTCAGGCCTGGCTGAAACTGGACAGTTTTAGAGGAGATGCCAGGTTACAGACCTGGTTGTATCGTATAGCGGTTAACGAGGTATTAGGCCTGAAACGTAAAGGGCGACAGCTGTTTAATCCTCTGGGCTCATCGGAGGAGGCCAGTACGGATGATCCAGCGCAGACACTGGATCTTGAAGTCGCAATAGAGATGCTTCCGGAAAAACAAAGACAGGTATTTGTCTTACATGGCATATACGGGCACGGGCATGAAGAAGTAGGGAGGCTACTGGAAATTGCAGAGGGTACCAGTAAAGCGCATTACCACCGCGCGCGTAAGATGCTCATGCGCTCGCTCGCAGAAACGTAAGAGATGATCAAATGAACGATAGTACAGAGAAGCACCTGGACCAGAAGATGCAGGATTTAACGCTTGAGCTGTCACCTGCAAGGGATCTGTGGCCTGATATTCAATCGTCCCTGGAGTCTCGTAACACGAAAGTGCAAGGGTCGAGATTCGAGCGATATTATCCTTTGGCCGCAGCCGCGGTGTTGGTTGTTTTTGTTAGCTCGGGACTGAAGCATTTTAATGAAGACGAAATTGGCGCGCCTCTATCAAGCCAGCTAACAGCATCAAGCCAGTTAACAGCCCAAAATTCAATGGAATTGCAGAATACAGATTTGCGAGCTTATAACTCTGGCATGTTGATTAATGCGGGATATAAACAGGTGCGTAACGCGCTAGTAGAAGATCTTGTATACCGATTGGAGACACTGTCACCAGAAGATAAAGTTGTAATTGAAACGAACATGGCAAAAATTGATGCAGCGCTTGCGGAAATTACAACAGCGTTGAAATCAGACCCGGACAACATGTTGTTGCAAAGGCTTTTGACGTCGGCATATACAGACGATATTGCGCTTATTGGCGAAATTAGTGCAATGACACAAACAATAGATGAGAGGGTTCGATTGTGAGATTCAAATACATGCTAATTCTGCTAGTCGGATGCATATCCTGTTCAACGTATGCCAGAACCGCCGTTAACGAGCGTACACCTGCTGATTCAGATGGGGTAGTTGAAGTATCTGTTGTAGAAGGACTGATTGAACTGCGTGGCTGGAATAAAAATGAAGTTGAGGTGAGCGGTACTCTGGCAGAAAATGTTAAA
>Ga0256847_1000546_pt1 | contig 23214 bp, 23 predicted proteins | sample TeddybearmetaG_FD_189099 | JGI IMG/M metagenome (GOLD analysis project Ga0256847, IMG submission 189099) | Hydrothermal vent microbial communities from East Pacific Rise, Pacific Ocean - Teddybear | ecosystem: Environmental > Aquatic > Marine > Hydrothermal vents | place: Pacific Ocean: East... | reverse complement strand
GGTCGATACACCGAACGGTCTGGTAGTCCCGGTGATACGTGATGTTGATCAAAAAGGCCTGTTTGAGTTGGCGTCTGAGTTATCGGATGCAGCGGGCAGGGCGCGTGATGGCAAGTTATCACCGGCCGACTTGCAGGGTGGATGTTTCACCATTTCCAGTCTGGGCGGCATAGGCGGCACCAATTTTACACCGATAGTGAATGCGCCAGAGGTGGCTATTCTGGGTATTGCTAGAGCAAAAATGCAGCCCGTTTACCAGGACGATGGCAGCTTTCGTCCGGGTTTGATACTACCGCTCGCGCTATCCTACGATCACCGGGTTATCGATGGTGCGCAAGGGGCAAGATTCACGGTGTATCTAAGCCAGGTAATCGCCGATATTAGAAGAACATTGTTATAAGGAGTGAATTAGAGTCATGAGCACAAAAGACATACTGTTACCGGATATCGGTGGCTTTGATGATGTAGAAATTATCGAAATTCATGTCAGCGTTGGAGATCAGCTGCAAAAAGAAGATTCGATTTTGACGCTGGAATCAGATAAGGCGACGATGGACATTCCCAGTCCCGATACGGGCAAATTAACTGAATTGAGCGTAGCTGTGGGTGATAAAATTTCTGAAGGCGCGAAATTGGGTGTACTAGAAGTATCTGCTGCCAGTTCTGAAGCGGCATCAGAAACGTCCCCTGCAACTGCAGATTCTAGTCCAGCAACCACCGAAGCAACTGCTACCAGTGTTAGTGGCGATGCTGACAAACATGTCGAAGTATTGGTACTCGGTGCTGGACCAGGGGGTTATACCGCTGCATTTCGGGCTGCTGATTTAGGCCTGAAGGTTGTCCTGGTCGAACGTTACGATTCGCTCGGCGGTGTCTGTCTTAATGTAGGCTGTATCCCATCCAAAGCACTGCTTCATACCGCTCAGGTGATTAACGAAGCGGATCATATGTCTGCTAACGGCGTAACTTTTGGTAAGCCGAAAATTGATCTGGATGGCGTGCGTGGTTTTAAATCTCGAGTCGTCACTAAATTGACTGGCGGACTCAAACAGTTGGCCAAACAACGAAAAGTTGAAGTCGTGACTGGTGTCGGCGAGTTTATTGACTCCAGTCATTTAAAAGTGAGTCACGATGGCGCAGAAACCGTGATCGCTTTCGATAGTTGCATCATCGCAGCAGGTTCTCAGGCTACTGAAGTACCCGTTTTTCCCAATGACGATAACCGTCTGATTGACTCTACTGGTGCTCTGGAACTTGAAGATGTTCCAAAAAAATTGCTGATTGTTGGCGGTGGCATTATTGGGCTGGAGATGGCAACGGTCTACGATGCGCTGGGTTCTGAGATTACAGTGGTGGAATTTATGGACTCAATTATCCCAGGTTGCGACAAAGACTTGGTTAGGCCATTGCTCAAACGCATCAAGGGTAAATATAAAAATATCCTGTTAAGTACAAAAGTTACTGAGATAAAGGCGCAGAAAAACGGCCTGAAAGTCAGTTTTGAGGGCAAGAATGCAATCGATCCTTCGGTATATGACAAGGTTCTTGTTGCTGTTGGTCGCCGTCCCAACGGGCAAAAAATTGGTGCTAAAAATGCAGGAGTCAATGTTGATGAAATGGGTTTTATATCCGTCGATCAACAAATGCGTACCAATGTGCCTAATATTTATGCCATTGGAGACATTGTCGGTCAGCCGATGTTGGCGCACAAGGCGACTCATGAGGCCAAGGTTGCTGCTGAAGTAATTTCTGGCATGAAGTCATTTTTTGAACCTATGACTATCCCATCTGTTGCCTATACAGACCCAGAAGTTGCCTGGATGGGCTTAAGTGAAACTCAGGCAAAAGAACAGGGAGTCGAGTATGTAAAAGGTGCTTTTCCCTGGGCAGCAAGCGGTCGTTCACTGGGGCTGGATCGAGATGAAGGGTTGACTAAAATCTTATTCGACAAGGAGACAAAACGTATTCTTGGTGCTGGTATGGTTGGTCCAAATGCGGGTGAATTGATTGCCGAAGCCGTACTCGCTTTAGAGATGGGTGCAGACGCTGAAGATATCGGTCTGACCATTCATGCGCATCCGACTTTATCAGAAACCTTTAACTTTGCCGCTGAAATGGTCGAAGGAACAATAACCGATTTGTTTGTTCCGAAAAAAAATTAAGGCAGTTTGGAGTGAAGCCAGACTTTATCTGAGTGGTTGAAAATTTGCTTCATTATTCCCACCAGGGTCAGGGAAAGCCTTTAATTATTCTGCACGGCCTGTTTGGTTCCAGCCGTAACTGGACAGGCCTGGCGAAGATGTTTGCAGAGACTTTTTCTGTTTATAGTCTTGATCTGAGAAATCATGGTGATTCTTTTCATAGTTCAGAGATGAACTACCCGGTTATGGCGGATGATGTAAAAAACTTCCTTCACGCTCAAAATATTAAAAACTGTCACATTATCGGCCACAGCATGGGCGGCAAAACTGCGATTCAGTTGGCTCGAACCTCACCTGAAATTATTGAACAACTGATCGTGGCTGATATTGCGCCGGTGACATACCAACACGATTATGAGCATTTACTGCAACCTCTTTTAGCGCTAGAACTGACGTCTTTAGAATCTCGAAAAGACGTCGATAAAGCCCTGCAGGCCCAGATACCAGAAAATAATTTACGAGCATTTCTGTTACAAAACCTGGCAAAAAACGACAATGATCTAAATCCAGGTTGGCGCTGGAAAGTGAACTGGAAGGCCATACAGCAAGAGATGCCGTCGCTGCTTGGATATGAAGAATGGTTGCCGAAGGAGAGAGTAGCTACCGACACGCTGTTTATACGAGGGGAACAATCCAGTTTTATCGCTCAGGCCGAGCGAGAAATGATCAATCATGTTTTTCAAAATGTCCAAATAAAAACGCTGAACAATGCTGGTCACTGGTTACAAGCCGAGCAACCACAGGCATTTCATCATCTGGTAATGGAGTTTTTGAAAACAAAGTAAACTTGTGTACTGTAACGAATCAAGGGTACATATCAGAGGTTCACAAATGACACAAGACAAGACGCAACACGCAGCTAATGGCCGCTCCCTTAGTTAAGGGTCGCAACACAGGATTGTGTCATTTGTGGACCTCCCTTCGGGCACAACGAGAAGCCGTCATCTGCCGCGTTGCGTCTCTTGTAAAGGGCATGCCCTGATTTTCATTAACATGGGCGGCGAGACGCGCCTTGCAGCTAACAGCTTCTCGTTGCGCTGATATGTACCCTTGATTCGTTACAGTACACGGGCCTTCAGTTTTTTGATTCTTGACCGATAACATCATTATCAGATTAATAATTTGGATGCCTGGAAAATGAACCTTAAATTTTGCTTTATTTGTCTGTTTCTATTTGTACATAATCCACTTGCAGCAGCCGATAGATTCTTTATGGCGACTCTGGATAATTCGTCATGGGTAATGACCGAATCCACTGTACTGGTATGCAAGTTGGAACATAAAATCCCACAATTTGGAAAGGCCGTATTTTATCAGCAGGCAGGCCGCAAGATGGGGCTAAGTCTGATCACTCAGAGACAATATCCCAAGGATCTGGCGGTCGACTTCAGGGCCGTGACGGCCAGCTGGAAACCACAGCAATCTGAATCAATGTTAGCGAGCATGAAAACAACCGGGTTTCATGATATTTTGAAAATTAATCAACAACAGGCCAACGACGCCTTTTTCGGTTTGTATCAGGGATCTTTACCCAGCTTCTTTTTTTATGACGACAAGGACAGCAACTACGACCACAAAAATTCAGAGCTACCAATTCGAGTATCGCTTTCAATGGTCCGGTTTCGTCAGGCTTTAAGTGAATTTGAAACCTGCGTCAGTAAATTACATCCAGATAATTTCTGGGATGTAAGAATGACCAAGGTCCATTTTGATCATGATGAAGAATTTCCGAAAGAACAGGAGGAAGAGCTAGTGTTTAAACGGATGTTGGCCTATCTTAAAGTCGATCCTTCGATCAAAAGTATTAGAATTCTGGGTCATGCCGATAAAACCGGCAGCGATTGTTACAACGATAATTTATCTGAACGTCGTGCCTCATATGTCTACGATTTACTCATTCAAAATAACGTAGATTTCCGCAAACTTAGCCTGCAATATTACGGTGAGCATCAGCCGCTGAGCAAGGGCGATAGTTTATCGGCGCTGGCAGACAATCGTCGGGTTTCGGTTATTCTGGAAAGATAAACCATACTTGAAAACTAAACTTATCAATTTTTTCAACTATAAATTATGTAATTTAATAAATATCTTAAAGAATAACTATGAACGATGATCTAGAACTTCAAGTAAGACGGATGTTGCAGCAATTTGAGCATCATGTCGTTGAAATGAACAAACGCAATATCAGTGCAATTGCCGGTGAAGTAAAGCAGGAAGATTTTTTAAAAATGGCTGAGTCAATCTCTGTACTCAGGGCGCAGTATCTTAAGGTTGTTTTACAGATTGCCCATTCCAGTTCTGCAGACCTCAATCACAAGTTATGTAAGCAATTGAAAATTCACCGTCAGGCTTATAATGAAGCAATGGAGGGGTTTGGTTCACTAAAACACGCTCTAGAAAGAGGTTATTTTTCTATGTCCGATTGAATAAGCAGGAACATATTTTCCAGGTTTCTACGGTTTATTTTTTATATAACAAGCCATTTCCATTCAGCCTTTTTAATTTTGATAGTCGCTATTTGGAAGGAGAAAAGTGTGTGTATTCTGCACTAGCAATCGAGATATCGTTTTTTCAAATGAATATAATGTTTGGCCGAATATTCGAGATATTCTATTTCCTGTTTGCTGAGTGGGCGGACTTTCTTTACCGGACTGCCAAGCCAAAGGTGACGCGAAGTTAATGTTTTACCCGGTGGAACCAGTGACCCGGCGCCTAACATGACCTGTTTTTCCAGAATGGCTTCATCCATCACGATGGATCCCATGCCGATCAGGCAAAAGTCACCGATTTCACAGGCATGAAGAATCACCTTGTGGCCAACAGTGACATTGTTGCCGATTCGTAGTGCAGCACCTTCCGGGTTAAGCTTTCCTGCGTGGCTGACGTGTAGAACCGAACCATCCTGAATATTGGTATTGTTACCGATGCGGATGAAATTGACATCACCACGAATGACCGACATAGGCCACACTGAGCAGTGATCGCCAATCACAACATCGCCGATAATTACTGCACTCGGGTCGATGTAACAGTTGCTACCAATTGTTGGAGTTATTTTTTTAAACTTACGAATCACTACCGCTCCTGACAGTAGTTCGTTAGCAAGGTATAGTACCGAATTAAATGCTGTTTAAAAGTTCTGATAACAATTCCATGCTAGAAAACCTAAAACTCAAACTGAAACTCTATATTGAACTGGTTCGTCTAAATCGGCCGATTGGCATTTACCTGTTGCTGTGGCCGACATTGTGGGCTTTAGCAATTGCCGCTGAAGGCGCTCCGAATCTTTGGATATTATTCGTATTTGTCAGTGGCGTGGTATTGATGCGCTCTGCAGGTTGCGCGATAAATGATTATGCAGATCGTGATATCGACAAACATGTAAGCCGAACTGCCAATCGGCCAATTACTAGCGGAAGATTGCCTGCAAAAGAGGCGTTAATGGTATCTGCCACACTCTGTTTTTTAGCATTTATTTTAGTTCTTACCTTGAATCTTACGACAATTTACTGGTCATTTGGCGGCGTAATTCTCGCTGTCACATACCCTTTTATGAAACGTTACCACTATTTACCGCAGGTACACCTTGGGGCCGCATTTTCCTGGGGTGTACCGATGGCTTTTGCCGCGCAAACAGGAGAAGTGCCGAAAATCGCCTGGCTGATTTATACCGCAGCAATGCTCTGGACTGTTGCATATGACACCCTATACAGCATGGTAGACCGGCAAGATGATTTGAAACTAGGCTTAAAATCGACAGCCATTCTATTCGGAGAAAATGATCGAATGATGGTCGGTTTGTTACAGATTTTATTTATTTTAACCCTGTGGTTAATTGGCAGCGAGTTGGATTTTAGCGGTATTTATTATTTTTCATTACTGTTTGCTGCAGTATTGCTCGCTTACCAACAGGCGATGATCATTTATCGCTTACCTGAATATTGCTTCCAGGCATTTTTGCATAATCATTGGGTTGGTGCGGTAGTGTTTGCTGGGATTATGCTGCATTACTATTCCCTATAATTGATTGTTGAAGATTGATTTTCAATAGGACGGAAAAAATCCCTGAATCCAGATACACCACTAAGATAGCCACCTGGTTTCAGGAAATATCAAAAACTGGTTTTACCCACAAGAGGAAGCGGTTTCGGGTACGCCGAGTTTTTTTAAAATTGCAGCAAGTGGACATAAATTAGTGAGTGCGCTTTGTGCCAGATTGAGACCGACAAAAATAGTCAGAGCCACCCAGTAAGGATGTACATAAATTGTTAATGCAACACTCAACAAAATCATTAATCCGGCAAACAATCTTACAAACCTATCTATAGTCATTGGAAATTTCTCGTTGGTTACTTTAAATGGTAATTTGAAAGGCGTCCTTGCCTGTTGAAGTCCTGATGAATCTAAAGATCGAGGCTAGGAGAATGTTCTCCGACAGACTCCTAGAAAAATGCATTTCGCCAGCTAAGCATTAAACTTTGATCAAAATCCGGCTGAAATCCATTACGATCCTGGGCGATGGCCTGACCATATTCCAGACTGATATTACGTGCTGGTTTATACATCCAGTTGACCCCGAGCAAAAGCTCTGTTCTTGTGCCACCGTAATTATCTGGATTAGCACCCATGCCTGGGCCGAAGATTTCTGGGTCTATGCCTTTGATTCTGCCCTGTTGCTCGTGTCGCAGCCTCACCGAGCTGACTAACGTTGGTTCCCAGGAATAACTGAGCCAGGTTGTACCTTCATGTTTATCACCAAAGCGCCAGCCTTCACTGTTTTCACTTTCAAGCGGAATGGTGGCCAGGTATTGCGCACCCCATCCCCATTTCTTGTCCTTACCCCAGTAAGCGACACCAAGCAGAGCGTCTCAAGTGCCTGAACCCAGTTGCATGCCGTAAGGTAGGCGGGTGTTCATCATCGTGTTGTTTGGTGCCAGAATATCATCTGTTTGTTCGATATCGCCGGTTGGTGCGCTCAGTATAAAATCAAACAGTACATTGTGTTTACGTACATTCTTATCATCGTAGGCTTTGTAAGGTGTAAACAATACTCCATAATTAATATCACCCAGCCCTTTTGAGTTGACCGTAGTGGTTCCTAGACTGGCGGTTCCCGGTCCATTAAAGGTCTCTAATACGGTCTTCTTCTTAATCAGAGGCGCCAGAGCGACCAGTGAAAACTTTTCATCCACTGTGTAGTTCATAAAGGGGAACAACACGGTTGCTTCAGCTCTTTTGGGTACAACACGCAGGGTGGGCGGCTGGCCGGGATTGCCGAAAAATATGTTGGGCGCCGTGACAATCGCAGTTTCCGCAGAAACAGAATTACTACCCTTTAGCAAGCCACTGAATTTAAAGTTTTGAACATTTATTCCTGTAACAAACTGACCTTTTTTGGGTAAGTGATAAATGCCGAACAGCCCTGCTTCTGGCGGTACTGGCATTTCTTTTCTGAGTGCCCTCATATCTTTGATCATTTTGCCAGTGCGGCACGTTTGGCATAGGCGTCATCAGTATCACTGGTCGTAAATGAATAAGTTGACATGGAAAGAGCCAGGGTGACACCTGTTGTTATTAAAATTGAACTGAAATTCATGATGTTCTCCTGTTGAATAAAGCTTGATTAACGGAGTAAATCTGATGTTCCAGGAATTCCCGGGCGGAAAATGGCATGGCAGCCGACGCAACCTGAACCGATTGTTCCGAGGAGCGATGCGGCAGTTCCCATGTCGCCTTTTTCAGCTGCTTCGGCCAGTTTTATAGAATTTCCTTCAACACTGTCATTAAAGCTCCCAAGTACCGCCAGTCGGTCATCACTGATATTTTCCATACCCATATATGGCAGCAGACCGCCAACAGGTATACGATGATTGGCCAGGCGTCGAGCAGCGTCCGCTGTCATTTCAGCACTATCGGTCATAATGCCTAATACTATGGTTTGATAATCAGACAACACTTCCAGCATGACCTGACGTAAAGTCGCTTTATCACTATAGCGACTGTGCATGGCCAGTATCGCCATTAATGACATTTTGGTGTCGGTAGACAGGCTCTGTACTTTTTCCTGCAAATTCGGTTTCATCATTTCCATCTGACCCTTCATCACTTTTTTTAATTCATCCATTCCTTCTTGCGCCTGAACACCCGATAGCAGAAAACTGCTACCAATGAAAAAGGCAATAACGGTAGCCTTTAAAGGCTTAAAAAATTGTTTTGAAGCAGAATTTAATTGTGTTTTTTGTTGTGACATTGTTTTTCTCCATTGTTATGTTGGTCTGTGTTTCTTGTTATCGACTATTCAAGCTTGTAATATCTTTGTGCTCGAATTTCGAGATCGCAGTTGATATTAACCATCAGGTTTGTCCGTTTAATGACCGGGCTGTAACAAGATGTAATAAAATTGTTTCAAAACTGTAACAATCACCAACAAAACGGGATAATCCAATGAATGCCTCGCCTCAGCGATTACTGGTGGTGGATGATGAACTCAAGCTAAGGGAGTTGGTGAAGAGCTATCTTTCAAGAGAAGGTTATGCTGTTGATGCTGTAGAAGACGGGGTAGCGATGGACGAATACCTTGCTAAGAATGATGTTGAACTGGTTATTCTCGATTTGATGTTACCAGGAGAGGATGGCCTCTCTATTGGGCGGCGATTACAACAACAAAAGAAGCTTCCTTTTATTATCCTCTCAGCAAGGGGTGAAGAACTCGATAAAATTGTCGGCCTTGAAATGGGTGCAGATGATTATCTGAGCAAGCCGTTCAATCCCAGGGAACTTTTAGCCAGAGTGCGTTCTGTTTTACGGCGCTGTGCTGCAGATAGTCAATCTATGCCAGATGAGTCAAAGCGCAATATGATATTTGGTCAATTTCATCTTGATGTCGATAGCCATCGACTTATCAGAGACAATCAGGATATCCCACTCACTACGGGTGAATTTATTTTACTGAAAACATTCCTGGAAAATCCCAATCGGGTGATGAATCGAGATGCATTACTAGAAAAAACAAAAGGATACGACCATTCGCCGCTTGACCGCAGTGTTGATGTTTGTGTAGGCAGGTTACGTCGAAAAATTGAAGTCGACCCTTCAGAACCGGTTTACTTACGTACAATCTGGGGCTCTGGATATCTATTTACTATTGAACCCTAATCCACACATAGAATCACGATGCAAGCACAACTCTTTGAAAAATCTATCATTTTAAAATATTCTGTCGAACCTATGGGTGCGGCTACATATTTTAAAAAGCTATATTTTCCAAATACTTGCACTATCAATCGCGTTTCTATGTGTGGATTAGGGTTGAATTACAACCGCGATATTCAAGGTTAATGCGATTTTTCCAGCCTCAAAAGTATTTCTGGAAAATTCTGACCACAATCGGTGTTGTGTCGATTGTGTTCCAGTTGATAACGATATCAACGCTGGCCTATTTTATGGTGCTACCGTTGGGCCAAAGGGCAACGGATGATCTGGCCAGTGTTATGGTCCATGGAGCGGAAACCTGGCAAGCTTTATCTTCATCCAAACGCCAGGCGTTTATAGAAAAAATGAATAACAGACATGATCTGCTAATGACCAGTGCCGATAAACCTTTAGAAGTAACCAGTAGCTTTTTACCGTATTTTTATTATCTTGAAAAATCATTGTACAAACAACTTGGGCAAACAATCCTGATTAAACAAAACCAGGCGGAAGACGGGGAAGAATGGTTTTGGGCTGATATCCCTGTTTCAGGCGATACCATCCGTTTTGGATTTCCCCGATCGAGGATTGGTGTTAACCCGCCATTCGCTTTCTTTTTACTGATCACTATCGGCTTTTATCTGACCATCATTACTGCTGTTAAAATAACCAGACGCCTGACAGTACCCATTGAACGTCTTCATCAGGCAGCCCAGGCTGTAGGAAAAGGTCACTGGCCAAAACCTGTCAAGATTGAAGGTCCGGAAGAATTGACAGTTCTCGCCCGTGAGTTTAATCGAATGAATGTTCAGGTAAGAGAACTGCTGTCAAACCGAACAACTTTACTGGCAGGTATTGCTCACGATCTGAGAACGCCACTGACACAAATTCAGCTTGCCTTGTCCATGTTGCCAAATGATGGTGGTGACTCGAAACTGATGGAGAGTATTGAAGAAGATCTTGGTGTAATCAATAACCTTATAGGTGAAACATTGAGTATCAGTCTGGAGCTCGAAGAAGAGGAAGAAGTGTTAACTGACATTGGTCAGGAACTGAATATTATTGTTAATAATATTCAGACAAACGAGACAGAAATTCATCTGTCTCATGAAAAATCCTGTTGCCAGTTACTTCATCCGCTAGCTCTTCGCAGAATCTTCACAAATCTACTAGTGAATGCCGTGCGATATGGTAATAACAAGCCAATAAAAGTCAGTTATGACTGTAATAGAGATGAAATTATTGTGCAGATAATAGATAAGGGGTCTGGAATCCCTTCCGAGTTTATTGAAGCTGTATTTCGCCCCTTTTACCGACTTGAAAAGTCACGTGGCAGTAAAACGGGTGGCAGCGGGTTGGGACTTGCGATAGTGCGACAACTGGCCGATGCAAATAAATGGAGTGTGCAATTGCTTCCACGTCCCGGTGGAGGAACAGTGGCTGTGTTAACTATTCCTTTGAACCTAAATAAATCAGTTGAATCGTAGCAAGACCGTTCAAAGTGCTGAAGATACAAGACTTTTCTAGATATTTTGGACGAAATCGTATCACTCATACGGTGAGTTCGAAATATCTAGAAAAGTCTTGTAGGTTCTGTGCTTGGGGCGGCCACAGTAGATTCAACTGATTTTTTAGGTTGAAGCCATGATAATACGGTTTCGCCCGTTATTTTTGGCCTCGTATAGTGCTTTGTCTGCCTGATTTAGCAAGTTGATAACATCAAATGATTTTGCTGTTGGCGTAAACTGCGTAATGCCGATACTGATGGTTACCGGTATCGACCAAGATTCAAAATGAAAGGGTTCGGCTGCCACAATTTCTCGAATCTGTTCAAACGGCTCTGTGCAGTTATCATCCGCCACTTTTATAACGAACAAAAATTCTTCGCCACCATAGCGGCCAATATAATCACAGGGCTTCAACATTTGGTTAAAGCGCCGGGATATTTCTCTCAGGACTTCATCTCCAGCAAGGTGTCCGTGGGTATCATTAATATTTTTAAAGTGGTCGATGTCGCAAAGGCCGATGCATAGGGATGATCTTTCCTGCTGAGGGCGAGATAGATCGTTTTCGAGTTTTTCCATTACGGCTCCTCGGTTTAACAGACCTGTCAGAGCATCATGCGTTGCCTGGAATCTCAGCTGAGTGTCTGCCTCCTGTAATGCTGACTGGAGGTCGAGCATACGATTACCTACTCGCAATCTTGCCTGTAATTCAGCCTGATCAAATGGTTTGGAAATATAATCATTTGCGCCTGCATCCAGACCGCTAACTATATCACGAGTATCGCTGCGACCAGTCAGCAGAATAATGTAGGGGGGATCATTGTCTTCATTTTGCCGAATATGCCTGCATACTGCCAAGCCATCGAGTTCTGGCATTTCCCAATCCAGTAATACCAGACGAGGAGAATCTTCAGTTGACATAATATCCCAGGCTTGTAAACCATCCTCAACCAATACTGGATCAAATCCGCATTTACTGGTAATCGCCTGTAACATGGCTCTGGAGGTTAAGTCATCATCAGCGATTAAAAGCTTCAAACTAATATCTCCATAATTCTGGTTTCCAGCGTTTTAAAATGCTGCTCCAGTTCGGTAAAAAACTGGCGTAACGAGTTTATATTGCCAGAATTTCCTGCCTCTTCTATCTTCTCTGCCTGGGCGCTTAGCATCATACCGCCAACATTGGCTGAAGCGCCTTTTATCTTATGTCCCAATCTGGCCGCCAGTTGTGGGTCACCTGCCTCAAGCGCCTCCTCAAGTCGGGCTATTTGTATTTTCATATCAGCAAGATAGGCTTCGGCCACTGAATGCATCAGATCGTCATCCCCCATCATTCGGTTGCTGAAGGCGACCTGATCGAATACAACATCACTGACGCGATCTACTGATACGACCCCATCTATTTCATTGAGTGTTTTATATTCGCTATTTAACTGTATTTTTTCCGGCATCCATTTTCTCAGGGCCTGTTGCAGTTTGTCCGGGTCAATCGGTTTGGGTATATAGTCGTTCATGCCGATCTTGAGGCATTTTTCACGGTCACCCTGCATAGCATTAGCGGTCATGGCGATTATAGGTACATCGTGATCAACTGGGGACAGCGGATCACGGATGCGCCGACTGGCTTCATATCCATCCATAACCGGCATCTGGCAATCCATAAACACGAGGTCATAGGAGGTTTGCTTCAGCATATGCATTGCTTCTTCGCCATTACCGGCTAGATCGACACGAACACCAAACTTATCAAGCATGCCGCGAGCTACCGTCTGATTGGTAGTGTTGTCTTCCACGACCAGCACACGGGCATCGAACCTGGGCAGTTTACGGGCGCCGTATCGAATAATCTGCTCAGAATTGTTAATGCCAATACCTGCTAACTGCAGCAATGAATTGTATAATTCTGACTGGTCAATGGGTTTGCTAAGAAAACTGGAAAACCCTGCTTCCTTAAATTTTTTGGCATCGCCACGTTGCCCCTGTGAACTGATCATCATTAGCTGGATATTGGTCAGGTCTGGATTGGATTTAAGCCAGGTGCCTAGCTCGGCCCCATCCATACCAGGCATCTGCTTATCAAGAATTGCAATACTAAATGGTTGATCCTCAGCGATAGAATTGCTCAGTGCTATCAGTGCGGCTTCACTACTATCGGCCAGTACGTGATTGACATTCCAGTTTGTCAATAGCTGACCAAAAAGATTGAGGTTAGTCGCATTGTCATCAACGACGAGGACATTTTGATCAGAAAAATCGGCCAGTATCGGTTGCTGTGGTTGTTGATCAGCATTGGCTAAATCTAATGTAAACCAGAAGGCCGAACCCCTACCAGTACTACTATTTACGCCAATATCTCCGCCCATCAGTTCTACCAGCTGCTTACAGATCGTCAGTCCCAGGCCCGTTCCACCGTACTTGCGAGTAGTTGAACCATCGGCCTGTCTAAATCGTTCGAACAGATTGTTCAGTTGCCTGGTGCTGAGTCCTATACCTGTATCGACGATTTCGATATGTAACAGGGTTCGAGAATCCGTCTGATGCAAAATTTTGAAATAGACTGCGATTTCTCCCTGTTCTGTAAACTTGATGGCGTTACCGATCAAGTTGGTCAGAATCTGGCGTATACGACCAGGATCTCCATTCAACCATCTATGTTGTACAGGATTGGCAGGGCAGATGAGTTCAAGCCCTTTTTCGTGCGCACGGAAGGCGATGGTAGAAACGAATTCGTCCAGCAACGAACAGATATCGAAGTCAATTGGTTCCAGTTCCATTTTGCCAGCTTCAATCTTGGAAAAATCGAGAATATCGTTAATCAGACTGAGCAGTGATTCGGCGCTGCTTTTAACTGATTTAGCGAATCCATACTGCTCCCTGTTCAGGCCGGTATCCAGTAACAGGTTGGTCATGCCAATAACGCCATTCATTGGCGTACGAATTTCATGGCTCATGTTGGCCAGAAACTCACCTTTCGCGCGGTTGGCATCCTGGGCTTTATCTCTGGCTTGTTTTAGCTCCATCTCGGCCAGTTTTCGTTCAGTAATATCAGTACGAATAGTGATGAAGCTTTTGGGTTTTCCTTCATCTCCTATAAACGGCACGATGGTGGTGTCTTCCCAGTAAAGGTGTCCATCTTTTGCACGACTACAGATCTCTCCGTGCCATACTTCGCCTCTGGTAATAGTAAGGTACATGTCAGTCCAGAAGGTTTTTATATGATATTCGGAACTAAGAATTCGGTGATTATTACCCAGTAATTCTTTTTGGCTATAGCCACTAATCTGACAAGCTCTATCATTGGCAAATGTAATGTTTCCTTGTGTATCGGTAATACTTACAATGGCATGCTGATCCAGAGCGTACTTTTGTTCCTCGAGGTGTTTTAATGCGAGGCGTATATCAGCCTCATTTTTCTTCAGAGATTGCTCCTGGGCCTGACGTGTCACCAGCATGTCGTTAAAGGCTTCGGCTAACTGGCCAATTTCATTTCGGGTGTTAACTTCAACGCGTTGGTCTAGGTCGCCATTGGCAACGGCCCTGGCAGTAATGGCAAGTTTGACGATGGGACGAGTAATATGTCTGGCCTGGAAAATAGCCAATGCAACAGTTAGCAGAGCAGTTATCATAACCAGAACCCCAATTACTTTTCGCAGCCATATGGTTGCAAATAAAGCTTCATCCTGGTCGATTTCGCTGATCAATACCCATTTAATACCCGGTAGAGTGAGCGGTAGATGGATGCCAATTACAGCCTGGGTATCTGGGCCAGAGTACATAAATGAGTGATCCTCATGTCTGGAGTCATCCTTCTTTTGGGTTATGTGTTGGTCGAACCAGTTCTTGAACTGCCAAGTGTTAATAGAACGAGTTAAAATCTCACTGTTGCTATCAATCGGCGAACGCAGTAATCCATCACCGGCAATCAAATAGTGCTTTTCAGAAGTTCCTTGCCCTAACGAGGCATTGAAATTTTCGAGAATGCGATTCAAATTTATCTGGATCGCTAACACACCTGTAACCGTTCCATATTCGTCCTGCAGTACTGATGTGAGAAATCCAGCAAGGTTGTCATTGAAAGGGGCGTAGTATTCGAGATCAGAAAACTGATTAACACCACTTTTCAGGGTATTCTGTACACTTTTTGCAAATCGACTGGTAGCAAGGTTACCTTCGAAAAGGTTCTGACCAAGGTCATTTTTACGCGCCACGCTATACAGAATATTACCATTGGGATCTATCAGGTAGATATCGTAGATGTAATCATAACGTAGTAACCTTGTAGTCAAGTTGGTCTGTAAAGCCGATACTCTTTGATTCCAATCAAAACTGAGAACATATTCCGAAGGTATCTTGTCACTAGTTTTCAGACCTTCTTGTAAACCCATTATCAAGGCAGAATTTTGTGAGTTCTCTGACTCACTGGCCAGATCGATGAAACGGTAATGAAACCAGTTTCGAACAAAATCCGCTTTAGCCTGGGCAGATTGTTCCAGTTTTGATATCGCTGCATGGTTGAGGCTGTCGATGGCCTGCTGATAACTGATCAGGGCCACCAGGCCCATGGGCAGTAGTGCCAGTACCACAAACCAGCGGATCAGCGTCCAGTTTAATGATTCAAATCCGGACTTAAGAACTTCTTTCAAACCGATTTTACTGGTTTTACATTGATCCTTGTCGAAGTGGGTATCTGCAAACGAATTCCTATCAAACGAATCCCCAAGAATTTTGTCTTCCACGGTTGAATAGATAGTGTTTGATTCAGTAGCCATGCAGTTAAATTACTAAATATTTTGTGTTGAATTATTTGAGTATAGGTTCTTTCTAATAAAAAACATTTATATCTACTAATAAATATATTTATGAAGATAAAAAGCTCCTCAATACTTTAATACTCTCGCCAAACTCCAGATTTCGACGGTCTTAACACCTGACTGATGTAACACTTTTGTTATTTCGTTCGCGGTTGATCCCGTTGTCACTATGTCATCGATTACGGCGATATGACGAAAACTCTGATTTGGCTGGTACTGAAATGCTTTGAGCATATTTTTTTGTCGCTTGCTGGTACTCAGCCCGGATTGGGCCTGCGTGTTTTTGATGCGTTTGAGCGATCTACTATCCATCGGAATATTCAGTAATTCACTAAAGATCGCAGCAATTTCCAGAGCCTGATTAAAACCCCGCTCCTGTAACCGGTGCTGAAACAAAGGTACCGGTAATAACACTTGCGGGGCTGAATTGTTGTGGTAAAAGCCGATAAAACTACTCACCAGACAGCGCGCGATTGCTGTGTTATCTGACAGTTTAAGCTTTAGGATCATCTGTCGCAGATTCGATTCGTAAACCAGAGGGGCGCGAATTTGCTGCCAACGTGGCGGGTCGTACAGGCAGACTGGGCAAATTGCTGCTGAGGACTGGTGCGGCAGACCACACAGCTGACAGGGATTTGTTACGATTTTTATAGCGCTGCGGCAATCAGGGCAAAGATATTCGGCTGCAACTGTGCTGATCCCGCAACTGAGGCAGATCGCTGGATCAAGACAACTATATAAAGTCGCAAAAATCTGTTGGAAGACTGAGTCCTTTTGCATCGGTCATCTCCTTGACTAATAAGCTTGTTACAATAGACTGAGCGCTTTGTAATTCAATCAACAATAAAGCACAAATGAATCAGCCACAGCCGATACGCCATGATTGGACGTTGACAGAGATAAAAACATTATTTGACCAGCCTTTCAATGATTTGTTGTTTCAGGCGCAAACGGTCCATCGAAAATATTTTGATCCAAATGCAGTGCAGATTAGCTCTTTGCTTAGTATTAAAACCGGAGCTTGTCCTGAAGATTGCGCCTACTGCCCACAAAGTGCAAAGCATGATACTGGGCTGGAAAAAGAACGCTTACTGGCATTGGAGGAAGTTAAACAGGCTGCGTCGAATGCTAAAGCTAATGGAGCGACTCGTTTCTGCATGGGCGCAGCCTGGCGCAATCCGACCGATAAAAACCTGGACAAAGTGATCGACATGATCAGTACGGTCAAATCACTGGGTATGGAAACCTGTGTCACTCTCGGTATGTTGACTGGCGAACAATCGCAGAAGTTAAAATCTGCCGGACTTGATTATTACAATCATAATCTGGATACCTCACCGGATTATTACAAGGAAATTATTACCACCCGCACTTATCAGGACCGACTAGATACGCTGCAACATGTGCGCGATGCCGATATCAATGTCTGCTGTGGCGGTATCATCGGTATGGGTGAGGGAGAACAGGATCGCTCTAAGTTGTTACAGCAACTTGCGAATTTGCCAAAACACCCGGAGAGCGTGCCGATCAACTTGCTGGTCCAGGTCGAAAATACACCCTTGTTCGGTACTGAAAAGCTTGATCCGCTTGAGTTTGTACGCACAATCGCTGTTGGCAGAATCATGATGCCTAAATCAACCGTTCGACTCTCAGCCGGTCGCAATGATATGAGTGAAGAATTACAGGCGTTGTGTTTTCATGCCGGTGCTAATTCCATATTTTATGGTGATAAATTGTTGACAACACCGAATCCGGAAGAGAATGAAGATATGGCGTTATTTTCAAAACTGGGTATCAATGCAGCTGCCAAACTGGAAGCAGACCATGCGGCTTAAAATATTATATTTGTCACTTTTACTTTTACTCACAACAAGTAATTTCGCTGCACAAAAAGCAATCACTGATACTGGCGAAGAAGTCATTCTGAATGACAATGGAACCTGGAAGTATTTAAATAAAACCCAGGTTAGTGTTAAAAAAATTGCTTCGAACAGCAAGATGTTCAAGAAACCGAGTCAATCAACTTTTTTGCTGAAAAGCGTAAAAAATGATTCCGCCTATTGGCTGAACACCAGCAAATGGGTTTTCAAGAAAAATGAAAATGACCCTGCCATCGAATATCAGTTTCAACATAAAGATAAAGATTTATATGCGATGGCAATTACCGAAGAAATCAAAATTGGAATTGAATCTTTGACCGATATCGCTTTGAGTAATGCCAAAGATGCAGCGCCGGATGCGAGAGTCATCAAAAAAGAGTATCGCACTGTTAATGGAAAAAAAGTCATCTACATGGAAATGGAAGGTACTATTCAGAGTATCCAGTTTACCTATGCGGGGTATTATTTTTCGGATGATTCAGGTTCAACTCAACTGGTGACATATACTTCAAGCAATCTTATCGATAAATATAAGCCGGATATAGTCAAATTTCTGAATGGTTTGACGAATCAATAAACAATATTTTTAAAGTGGTTCCAATGATCTAATTTTTTATATGTCACTTGCAACATGGCGGGTGGACTAACAAACTGGGATACAGGGTAAAATGATGAGAAATTATGACTGATGAAATAATCAAAAACCTCGGTCCCTTAGCAGCATTAGCAGGGACATGGGAAGGAGATAAAGGGGTCGATTTTTCAAGAATTCACAGCGAAGAAAAACAAACAAGATTTCGTGAAAAATCAGTATTTGAACCTTTTGGCCCGGTCAGAAATGGCCCGCAAGTACTATATGGTCTGAGATACACGATGACAGCCTGGCCTCTGGGGCAGAATGAAGCCTTTCATGAAGAGCTCGGTTACTGGTTATGGGACGATGGCAATAAACAGGTTTTGCGTTGTTTTATGATTCCACGAGGCGTGTTAATCAACGCTGGAGGAGATGCAGAATCGGATAGCAAAAGCTTGCATTTATCTGCCGAAGTCGGATCAGAGACCTATGGAATTTTATCGAATAAATTTCTCGATGAAACTTACAAAACCAGAAAATATATTCTTGATCTTGAGATTCAAGATAATGGGTCCTTTAGTTACCGTGAAGACACGCAATTATGGATTCCAATCAACGAGGCAATTTTTCATCATACTGATCAGAATACATTAACCAAGTGCGGATAATTTTTTTATTGCAGAACTCATTTGATTGTCTAACACTGGAGAAGGAGCTATGTCCGCTTATGTCGTTTTAGATATTACCGTTAAAGATCCTGAGCTGTTTGAACAATACAAGTTGCTCGCACCATCAGCAATCGCTGAATATGGCGGAAAGTATCTGACCCGAGGTGGTGATGTTGAAGTGCTTGAAGGTCAATGTTCGCCAAATCGTATTGTAATCCTGGAATTTGAAAGTAAAAACAGAGCCAAAATTTGGCTCAATTCTTCAGAGTATAGTGAAGCCCTGAAAATGAGACGTCAGGCCGCAGATTCGGATGTATTTGTAGTCGAGGGAGTATAATCAGGATAAATACCAGTTTTTGAATGGTTTGACCGGGCAATAGATAATGATAGTAGGACTAGATTCTATATTTTCTTTCATCGACCAGAAAATAGGTAAAACAGATAATTGAACATCATGTAATGTGTGAAAAAATCCATTTTGGCGTTACAATCGAAAAATACCAACAGTTCTAAGAATTGGACCATTTCGTTTCTTCTTTTATAGTAATGAAAATAGTGAACCAGCGCACATTCACATTCAGAGAGATCGCATGTTAGCTAAATTTTGGCTTCAGCCTGTTTCTTTGGCAAGTTCAACACGATTTTCGCCTAAAGATCTTAGAAAATTAGAATCACTGGTTAATGACAATAAAGATATATTTCTGGAGACCTGAAATGAGTACTTTAGCAGTTGAACTACACCCTCTTGCACACAATATAAAATGCACCGATGTTTTATTAATCGTTGAGTTAATTGATGGGCGTACTATTTCCGCTCCTTTAGTCTGGTTTCCAAGGCTTACCCAGGCAAGTAAAAAACAACTCGATAATTGGGAAATTCTGGGAGATGGGGAAGGGATACATTGGCCTGAAATTGATGAAGATTTAAGTATTAATGGATTATTGGTGGGTACACATTAAAGTTAGCTAAAAACCTAAAGCCTACAGATACCCAATAGCTCCTTAATTTTAATTCTTTTAGGTTTAATTGCTCGTAATAGGTGATGAAGGGATTTCAACTTAGCAATAATCTCTCCCTCCTTAAGAACCAGGGCTTATACCGTCAGCGATTAATTATTCAGTCTGCTCAGGGTGTACGACCAATCATAGACGGCAAGCAAATATTATCATTTTGCAGTAATGATTATCTTGGTCTTGCCAATCATCCGAAGATTAAACAGGCACTGATTGATGGTGTGAATCGCTGGGGTGTAGGCAGTGGTTCGGCACACCTGGTCAATGGTCACAGCGAAGCTCATCATGAGTTGGAACTGGCGCTTGCTGAATTTACGGGACGTGACAGAGCGCTGTTGTTTTCTACCGGTTACATGGCGAATCTGGCGGTTGTTACTGCTTTGATGTCACGTCATGATCAAATCTATCACGATAAACTCAATCACGCTTCGTTAATCGATGCGGTTAAATTGAGTGGCGCCAACTCTTCAAGATATCGCCATCTGGATTATGATCAGTTGCAACAGTTGATGTTGAAAAATAATAGTGAACATCGTCAGTTGGTGATCAGCGATGGCGTATTCAGTATGGATGGCGATGTTGCCGATATGAATCGAATTGCTTCGATCTGTCAGGAAAATCAAGCCTGGTATCTGGTGGATGATGCTCACGGCTTTGGCGTATTGGGGGAGACCGGGGCAGGGCTGTTGCAGCAGCAAGGTCTGGATCAGTTACAGGCCCCGATTTTAATGGCAACTCTGGGCAAGGCAATTGGCACAAGTGGTGCATTTGTTGCTGGTAGTGAAGACTTGATCGAAACATTGATTCAGTCAGCCAGACCCTATATTTATACTACGGCGATGCCGCCCGCATTGGCTGTGGCTTCCCTGCAAAGCCTGAATCTGGTTCGACAGGAAAGCTGGCGACGAGAAAAGTTACAGCTGTTGATTTTCGAGTTGAAAAAGCAGCTGAGTTCGCTTGATATTGAATTGATGCCTTCCGATAGTCCTATTCAACCATTACTGATCGGTGACAATAAGCGAGCCCTTAAAATTAGCCAACATTTGTGCGAGGTGGGAATACTAGTGACAGCAATTCGTCCGCCTACCGTAGCTGAAGGTACGGCACGATTGAGAATAACTTTATCAACAGAGCATGAGCTGGATGATATTAATCAATTAGTTCTGGCGATAAAGAAAATAATTTAATTTACTGTCACTGGATATTTTGAAATATGGCTTTTATACTTTAAATTCACGACACTCAGGAGAACTTATGTCAACCGAATTCATTGTTTTACTCGTCGTTCTTGGCGTTCTAGTTTTTTACTTCATATCAATTTACAACAAATTAATCTCGCTGAGGAATCGATTTAAAAACGCATTTTCACAGATCGATGTCCAGCTCAAGCGCCGCTACGACCTGATCCCCAATCTGGTTGAGACTGCAAAATCCTACATGAAACATGAGCGTGAAACTTTGCAGGCAGTTATTGAGGCCCGCGATAATGCTGCTGGTGCCGCAGGTGCGGCTATGCTTGATCCAGCCGATGGTGAGGCTATTCGTAAGCTGGTTGGCGCGGAAAGCACGCTGGCTGGCGCGATGGGTGGTTTCATGGCTCTCGCTGAAAATTACCCCGACCTGAAAGCCGATGCCACGATGATTCAATTGATGGAAGAATTGGGCTCAACCGAAAATAGAATTGCCTTTTCGCGCCAGGCATTTAACGACTCAGTGATGAGTTACAATACCTACCGGGAGCAATTTCCTAACAATTTCCTTTCTGGATACTTTACTTTCAAACCGGCAGAATTTTTTGAGATTGATGAGCTAGAGGTTCGTGAGCCAGTAAAAGTTTCTTTTAGCTAAGTCCATTCCTGGACAATAAAACGCTAAATTAGTGAATTTTTTCGAACACCAGGATCACGCCAAGCGTTTGTCGCATTGGCTGGTTTTCTATTTCCTTTGTGCTGTAGTGTTGATTATTGCTGCTGTAGTCGCCGTGGCCGGTGGTTTGATGGTCCTCACGGCAGACGTAGAAACTACATTTGGGGAGTGGTTGCTCCAGCCCTGGTGGATGATTATATCGCTTACAACGTTGCTGGTGATTATTGTAGGCAGTATCTGGCGTTCCCATCAATTGCGCGAAGGCGGCGATGCAATTGCCGAATGGGCAGGTGCTCGTCGACTGAACATGTCTTCGCGGAAACACAATGACCGCCAGTTTATCAATGTTGCAGAGGAAATGGCGATTGCCTCTGGTGTGTCAGCGCCAAGTTTGTGGGTCATGGAAAATGAAATTGGCATCAATGCTTTTGTCGCCGGGTTAGATCCTGGTGAAGCGGCACTGGTCGTAACCCGAGGTTGCCTGACCAAGTTAGATCGAGATCAATTACAGGGCGTTATTGCTCACGAATTTAGCCATATATTTCACGGGGACATGCGGCTTAACGTCCGCTTGATGGGGTTGCTGGCCGGGATTACGGCGATTGGTCAGGTCGGTGGTGTGATGTTACGTTCTACCGGTGCCGGGGTCAGTCACCGGCGGGTTGGTGCAAAGGGTTATCTTCTGGTTTTAATCGGTGGTCTGGCCCTGATTGTTGTTGGTTCAGTGGGTTTGTTCTTCGCTCGCCTGATCAAGGCCTCGGTATCTCGACAACGCGAATATTTGGCTGATGCTTCAGCTGTACAGTACACCCGCAATCCACAGGGAATAGCAGGAGCTTTGGCGCAAATTGAATCCAGAGGTTTAGGTTCTGTCATTGCTTCAGCTCACGCAGAAGAGATGAGTCATATGTGTTTCGGTGAAACTCTGCGCAGCAACTTTTTTGGACTGTTTGCGACTCATCCACCGTTGGTCGAACGTATTTTGCGCATAGATCCAGACTTTGAAAAAAAGCAACTGCAGAAAAAGAAACGAGTAAATAAAAAGGAGAGCAAACCAAAAAGTGTAAACTACGGCACATCGGGCATCGCCCAGACTATGGGTTTGACCACACTCAGCCAGGACGTGATGGCCGTCAATGTTGCTGCGATAGTCAGCAGTATCGGTAATCCAGGCAGCGCACACAGTGAGTATGCTCACGCATTGTACGAAGCGATTCCAGACGTGGCTCTGGTCGCCCTGCATCAAAGTTCAGGTGCTCGGTTAGTGGTGATGGCCCTGCTTATGGGCAATGCTGAATCCTACTACGCTGGGCGTGAACAGATCATTGAAAACTCTGAGGGCGAAAAAGCACGCAATCAGGCAGTGCAAATTCGCGATGCGATTCGCCCGCAAATAGCGCGACTAAGGCTGTCGATTCTCGATCTGGCGATGCCCCAACTGGTGGCTATGGATCGCGAGCAAAAAGATCAGTTTCTAACGGTGATACATCTCATTGCTGAAATT
>Ga0256847_1000545_pt1 | contig 23268 bp, 14 predicted proteins | sample TeddybearmetaG_FD_189099 | JGI IMG/M metagenome (GOLD analysis project Ga0256847, IMG submission 189099) | Hydrothermal vent microbial communities from East Pacific Rise, Pacific Ocean - Teddybear | ecosystem: Environmental > Aquatic > Marine > Hydrothermal vents | place: Pacific Ocean: East... | reverse complement strand
AAAAAGGTGTAGCCGGGTGTTCCGCCACTCGCACTCGCATCTACTGAGCCATCTGAGCCTCCATTACACGATACATCTGTTGGTATGGTTGTCAACACTATTGCCGTCGGTTCGCCTACTGTCGCACTCGAGGAATCCGTACAGCCATTCGCATCTGTTACCGTCACTGTATAGGTGCCGGCAGATAAGCCACTTATATCTTCTGTCGTATCTCCTATATTCCATAAAAAGGTGTAGCCGGGTGTTCCGCCACTCGCACTCGCATCTACTGAGCCATCTGAGCCTCCATTACACGATACATCTGTTGGTGTTGCAGTTAAGATTAAGGCAATGGCAGCTGCAACTGTAGCTGTGCATGTCGCTGTATTTGAAGAATCATCTGTCACTGTCACCGTATACATGCCAGCTGCAAGACCAGTGGCAGTTGCGCTAGTCTGTGCTCCACCATCACTCCAAAGATAGGTATATGGAGGAGTACCATCTGCGGGAGTCGCCGTGGCCGTCCCATCATCTGATGTGCCGTTTATGTCGTCGCACTGTACAGCTGTAGAACTGCAAGAAACTGTCGGTGGTGAAGAACCACCTATCATTTGATTGATAAAATCAGTACAGTCCAAAGTGATAGCACCTGTACTTTTGTCCCAATTTGCCCCATCTTGGAGCATAGCTAATGTTGTATTTACTCTAGGTGAATCCTTAAAATCAGCATTCATTGCCAAGCCTCCTACATTGAATGCAATAGTTATACCATTAGGCCAATCTGAAGAAATCTGTTGATCAACTGGGGGCACAACATTCGAACCCCATGCAAAACAATGAATATCAGTAATTGTAGACCAAGGCGTAGTAGAACTTGTGGCTGAATAGGCATATATTTCATCAGCATTCGAAAAAGACCAAGTTCCTGACCCTGCCACATGTACTGCGGTTCCACCGGCACCACATTGGACCGCGAAAACATTAGCACTAGTTTCAGTTATTCTGACGACTTCATTATTAAGTAATCCGCCAACAGGTATAGTATAGGCAATGTGTCCTTCACCAGAATTAAAGTTATTTGAGAAATCTGAATATTCATCTTCAGTGAAATAAATAACTTCGCCTGCTGCATAATTGCGCAATAAAACGAATGAGATTTCATCTCCACCAACTCCATCCCACCCACAGATAGCTACATCTTGAGCCTGAATAGTTGGCAAAAGAAAAAGCAGTGAAAAGAGGACTAGCATAAGTTTATACTTAATCCTATTCAAGGTTTGGTCGAAAGAAAGTCTAGAAGAATAGTAATTTTTATTACTATTTTGATGGGTAGTTTTCTTCATGGTTATAATTACTAAATTTCTTGTAAGCAAAATTTCAATGTATTTTGACTCAATTAAATTTTGTTTGTCTTTTCATTAATCTAAAATATATACTTCTACTATCTAGATTTTTATTAAAAATACAGTTGTCAATAATACAATCCCAAAGTAATTTATTTATAAACCATAACTACATGAAAGGGATTCTATAGATTCTCTAAAAAGTTGGTTATATGTCAATAAATACCACAACTACTATGATATTATATTAGTCAGATTTTCATCTAAACTGCAAATATACTACCAAAACTAGAATCAATAACAACTATTGAAACTTATTTCAAATAATATATGGAGCAAAAATATGTAATTTTTTATATAATCCACTACCTATCACCCTGTTTTTTCCTTTATTACACATTAAAATATAATATATATAAAGTATTTTAAGTATGTAACCCTCAGAAGTCCATACTATTTGCGACTTACAGCGAATTACTCTTTACAACATATTTTTATTTTTTAATACTTCTTTAGTGGGTTTAAGGAATTAATATGATCAATGTTTCTAATTATATCACAAGTATTTGAAGAGACAACAATTGTATTTAAGGCTAAAGAAACTTCAAGATTGACAGTTCTAATTCAAAAGAAAAAGAGGAACCCAAATTAAAGAATTCCTCTTTTGTAATTTCTCTTTTTTATAAGTGAATCAACCGCTACACATTATACAACCTTCATCCATTGTACACACTTCTCCTTCCTCTATATCCATAACTTCTACTTCTGCTACTTTTTCAGATTGTATTCTTTGGTGTTTTTTGTCCAATGTAAACTTAATTGGATCTACAGCTGCCTTACTTCTTAAATAGTACATTCCTGTTTTCAATCCTTTTTGCCATCCATAGAAATGCATTGATGACAATTTGCTAAATGTTGGATTTTCAACAAATAGATTCAGACTTTGGCTTTGACAAATATAAGCTCCTCTATCTGCTGATTGATCAATTATTACTTTCTGACTTAATTCATAAACAGTTTTGTACAGGTTTTTCAAATCAGCTGGAATTCCATCTATATTTTGGATAGATCCATTCTCTGCCATCAGCTGTTGCTTGAGATCATCATTCCAAAGGCCAAGACCAATTAAATCTTTTAATAAGTGCTTGTTCATTATAATGTACTCACCTGAAAGTGTTCTTCTAGTATAAATATTAGAAGTATAAGGCTCGAAGCATTCATTATTACCCAATATCTGAGAAGTACTAGCTGTTGGCATTGGTGCCAATAATAGACTATTTCGCAGTCCAGTTTCTTTGATTTTAGCTTTTAATCCATTCCAATCATATCTATCACCTGGCTTCACTCCCCAAAGGTCGAATTGCAATAAACCTTCACTTGCAGGTGAACCTTCGAATGAAGAATAAGCTCCTTCTTTTTGAGCCATTATATTGGACTCTAGGACAGCTGCATGATATATAGTTTCAAAGATGTCTTTATTTAGTTGCTTTGCCTCAGGACTATCAAAAGGCATTCTCAACATCATGAATGCATCCGCTAATCCTTGTACACCTATACCAATTGGTCTATGTCTGAAGTTTGAATTTTCTGCTTCTTTTACTGGATAATAGTTGACATCGATTATTTTATTCAAGTTTCGAGTCACTACCCTAGTCACCTCATGAAGTGTCTCAAAGTCAAATTCCTTTGTTTCTACTTTTACATACTTAGGCAAAGATAGAGAAGCCAAATTACATACCGCTACTTCATCAGGAGAAGTATACTCCATGATTTCAGTACATAAATTACTTGATTTAATCGTACCAAGATTCTTTTGATTTGATTTTTTATTAGCTGCGTCTTTGTATAATATATAAGGTGTACCTGTTTCGATTTGAGACTCTAAAATTGCAAACCATAAATCTTGAGCTTTTACTACTTTCCTTGCTTTTCCTTCCTCTTCATATTTATGATATAAGGCTTCAAATTCTCCTCCATAACAATCGTGCAATCCTGGAGCTTCATTAGGACAAAAAAGAGACCAATCTGCATTGGCTTTCACACGCTCCATGAATAAATCTGAAATCCACATCGCATAAAACAAATCTCTAGCCCTCATATCTTCTACTCCATGATTCTTTTTTAGATCAAGGAAATCGTGGATATCTGCGTGCCATGGCTCTAAGTAAATAGCAAATGCTCCTTTTCTTTTCCCTCCACCTTGATCTACATATCTTGCAGTATCATTGAATACTCTCAACATCGGCACTATACCATTTGAGGTGCCGCCTGTACCTTTGATATAGCTTCCTTTTGCTCTAATATTGTGAATTGATAATCCAATTCCTCCTGCACTTTGTGATATTTTTGAACATCTTGTAAGTGTTTCAAAAATTCCAGAAATACTATCATCAGTCATACTTAACAGGAAGCAAGAAGATAATTGAGGTTTAGGTGTACCTGCATTAAATAATGTAGGAGTTGCATGAATGAAATACTTCTCTGACATCAAGTGATATGTCTTAAGTGCAGATTCTATATCTTCTCCATGTATTCCGATTGAAGCCCTCATTAATAAATGTTGAGGACGTTCAACAACTTTCCCATTCATTCTTAATAAATATGACCGCTCCAAAGTTTTGAAACCAAAAAAGTCAAAACTATAATCTCTATCATATATAATAGCGGAATCTAAAGCATTAGAATGTTTTTTTATAATCTGCATAGTTGACTCTCCAATCAACCCTGCTTTATCTCCTGTTTTTGGATCTATATAATTATACAATCCTTCCATCGTCTTTGAGAACGACTTATTCGTATTTTTATGAAGGTTTGAAACTGAAATCCTTGCTGCCAACATTGCATAATCTGGATGTTTAGTTGTCATCGTAGCTGCAGTTTCAGCGGCTAGATTATCTAATTCTGTAGTAGTCACACCATCATAAAGACCTTGGATTACTTTTTTTGCAATATCTATTGGTTCAACGTAGGTTGAATTCAGACCATAACATAGTTTTTTAACTCTAGCGGTTATTTTGTCGAAGCTCACTGCTTCTCTCGTGCCTGATCTTTTTATTACTTGCATTTAATTATTAATTTGGAGAGTGAATTAATGTAGTATTAAACAATTCTTATTTTAACCTTAAATAATTACAAATTTTCTTGCACATATTAAATATATTTATATGTGTTTTGAGAAAAAGAAATACAATCAATTGTCTTCGATTGTATTTCTTTGATTTGGACTAGAAGTCCTCATCAAGCGAGAATACCTGCTTGTCTCTATCAGCAGTAACTCCAGCTTTTTGATAATCGCCTACTCTCTTTTCGAAAAAGTTGGTTTTTCCTTGAAGTGAGATCATATCCATCCATGGGAATGGATTTTCTGATTTATATTCTTTTTCGTTTCCTAATGTCTCTAGTAATCGATCTGCACAGAATTCTATGTATTGACACATCAATTCAGCGTTCATACCAATCAACTTTACAGGAATAGCATCTGAAACGAATTCTTTCTCTATATCTACTGCATCAGTAATCATTTTTTGAATGGTCTCTTTCGGAAGTTTATTTTGAATGTGATTATTATAAAGTAAGCATGCAAAGTCACAATGCATTCCTTCATCTCGGGAGATCAATTCATTCGAGAATGTAAGACCTGGCATCAATCCTCTTTTCTTCAACCAAAAGATGGAACAAAATGAACCTGAAAAGAAAATTCCTTCTACCGCTGCAAAAGCAATCAAGTTTTCAGTAAAAGATCCTTCATCGATCCACCTTAATGCCCATTCGGCTTTTTTCTTTACACAATCTAAGGTTTCGACAGCATTGAATAAGTAATCTTTTTCTTTATTGTCTTTTATATATGTGTCTATAAGTAGTGAATAGGTTTCTGAATGGATATTCTCCATCATGATTTGGAAACCATAAAAGAATTTAGCTTCTGTATATTGAACCTGACGAACCATGTTTTCTGCTAGATTCTCATTTACAATACCATCACTGGCAGCAAAGAATGCAAGCACATGCTTAATAAAGTGTCTTTCATCATCATTCAACTTAGTCTCCCAATCAGTAATATCTTGGTGTAAGTCAATTTCTTCTGCCGTCCAAAAACTGGCTTCTGTCTTTTTGTAAAATTGCCAGATGTCATCATGCTGTATGGGGAACACAACAAATCTCCCTGGATTTTCATCTAATAATGGTTCTGATTTTGCATTTTTACTCATGGGTAAGTATTCTTATTTTATGTTTGTTGATAATCATTGATAACAATAATCATTTAATGTTTTTCATTCTTTCAAAAATTTTGAGAGACTATTCTCCCAAGATAAGCCAAATCATATTATAACTTATCCTAATTTAAGTCAGGTTGTATGAGTGATTAAAGGGATGCGTAAATAAAACATGGGTTGTCTTACTTACATCTTTAGATTAATCTCTAAAGTGGAGTACAAATAAAGGGAAAATTCAACGTCTTTATGTAATGTAAAAACTAAAAGTTATCAACACGTTGTGGATAAGTTATTCAAGTGCTTACAAATCAACACTATATAATTTTTCATAATATGTACATATGTTAGTAACTTTTGTAATATGATCCGTAAATGATAGTATTCGTGTTTGATATGTATATAAAATAATCCTTATGTGTAACTAATTATAAAATAAAGAGATTTTAATGAAAAGACTGTAAATTGAAATATCGTAAAAATATTAGGGAATAAAACGAATAAAATCAGTAGTATTTTTTAATACTTTTTAAGCTCTGAGTTTTATGCTATAAATCATCGTTTTTTTGTTATAAAAAACAATAATCCCAAAACAATTAAAGTAGATATTACCAAAATATAAATATAAGCATATGGATTTTCCATACCAGGCATAGGTACATTCATTCCATAAAAACTATAAACCAAGGTAGGTACCATCAAAGTAATGGTGATAATCGTAAGTCGATTAACAACTGCATTCATATTGTTAGATATGATAGATGCATATGCTTCCATTGTACCTCCTAAGATATTCGTATGTACATTGGACATTTCCAAGGCTTGGCTATTATCAATGATGACATCTTCAAATAAATCAGCATGGAACTCTAAGTCTCTTATGTTAAGGAGGTCGGTCCTTTTCATTTTCATTTTTAGCAATTCATTAGCGCTGAGTGAATTCACAAAATAGACTAGACTTTTCTCGATCCTCAATAATTCCTTAAGTTCTTTGTTCCGACTTGAATTATACAATTCATGCTCAATAAGATTTCGCTTAAGATTTAGCTTTTTCAAACATTCAAGAAACCTTAAAACATTCTGTTCAAATAATTGTAAGACAAACAGTTTAGAATCTTTGGGATCAAAATTTTTAACCTTATCCGCCAAGAACTTATCAAAAATTGGATTTTCTCTTCCTGTGATCGTTACAATCTTATCCTTGATCAATATGATCCCAATAGGAGCGGTATAATATAAGGCTTCATTTTCTTTCAACTGCTCGTTGAGCAACGGAGTGTTTACCAAAATCAAATTGGCATTTTCTTCCCTCTCGTACCGAGAACGTTCGTCTATATCCAGAGAATCGGTAAGGAAATCTAAAGGTATATTATGAATTTCAGAAAATGCACTTAGTTCACCTTGATCGAATGGTGGAGAGATATGAGTCCAAGCAGCTTCTGCTTCTTGCTCTAACTCCATGAATCTGCGATATGTCTTTGTATAGTATCGAATCATACTCAGCGTTTTCCATGTTTAGAGAATTAGTGAACAATGTATTTACCACATATTAATGCGGCAAACATACAATTAAAGATGCTAAATCAAAAAGTCGCCTCGCTTTTTACTATAATAAAATTGCAATAATTAAGCCAAGCATAAACAATTGCAAGATTGCAAATTTGCATAATCTATACATCGCTTCTTTAGCTCTATATTATGTATTTCAAAAATAAATCATCAAGGACAGATCGATCTACTTTATGCTCTCCATCTGTTTTAAAAATATCTACATTAAGTTTAGATTTTTCTAATACCTTATGAAATAATTCTATTCTATCATCAGTAAGATATTTATCATTACTTCCATAAGTAAATACTAATTTCTTGTCAGACAGATAATCTTTTAACTCAACCAAATCTATATCCTCTGGCATCCAACCAGCATAATTTATAAATACATCAAAATCTGGCCGCTTTTCATGGATCCATCTCCACAATGTCGTTCCTCCTTGTGAGAAACCAAAAAGTATTTTCTTAGCGTCATTATTCTCAAGATTATATATTTGAGACAGATAATCATTATTGTCTCTTATTTCATCCACCCTAAATCTCTTAGTCATCCAGGTAGATGCCGTTTGGCCAGTCACACCTTGCCAATAGAATCTGTTCAATGCCTCAACACTAATAACCGAATGGCCCTGAGCTACAAATCCATCAAACTTACGGATCAGATTTTCACCTAGCTGTCCATAACCATGACATGCAAACCAGTTAACTTTTGCTTCTGACTTACCACCTGCCTCGAAGTAAGCTCCAGTTCGCCTGACTTCTACCCTATGTTCTTTAATCTCCATTTATTAAATTTTAAGTGCGAACATAAAAACTAATATTCAAAGTTTTCGTTTATATTCTCGACTTAAGTGCTGAAGTGATTTAATTTATCTTATGGAAAAAGAGAGAAACTTTTTAATTCATCCTTCTTATATATTGATGTTCCTTTTGTTAGCAGGAGTATCATCATTATTTCTTGGGTTTTCGGGTGCTTATCTTTACAACAGAATCCAACAAGACATACCCCCCGTAAAACTCCCTTCACTATTTTATTTCAATACCTTAGTTTTAATAGCAAGTAGTCTGATGCTAAAATGGGCAAAAAAGTCGTATTTAGAAGACAATACTAAAAATTATAAGATTGCACTTGTGATCACTTTGATACTAACCATTGGATTTTTGATTTCACAAATATTTGCTTGGCGTCAGTTGCAATCCAGTGACATTTTCATCAATTACAATAATATGGCGTCATATATGTATTTGATTTCTGGTTTACATTTTTTCCATGTTGTAGTTGGGATACCGTTTCTTTTTATTTTTGTAGTAAACGCAATTAGGAGGATGAAAAGCCCTGTCAGTGTTTTGATTTATTTCAGTGACCTTAAGAAAAAGAGAAGACTTAATCTGTTTAATATATATTGGCATTTTTTAGATGGGTTGTGGATTTATTTGGTGATTTTCTTTTTATTGAATTATATAATACAGTGAAATAGAGGGAAATTTATTATTGAAAATTGAAAGTGGAGTTAAGAGAGTAAGGAGGAGATAAAGTGGAGATATAGTGGAGATATTTGATGCTTTGCATCTTTTTGAGATATGATGGGGGATATTTTATATGAGGTTTGAGGTGCGGAGTCTAAGTATGGCAGAATGTGATGTTGACACTTAACCACGAAGTACTCTAAGTAGGCGCAAAGTTCACAAGGCTAATCTAGATGTTGTCATTAGCGATTCTTCGCTAACTTAGCGGTAAAAAGTCAACATCTAACTATGTAAGTCTTTAGCACCTTACCTATGAGAAAATAATGCTTAAAATAGAGTGATTTCGACTAAACTGGAACAATCTCACTCATTCAATGTTGAGGACTTATTTCAAAAAACAACATTTTGAAATACATTAGAAACAAAAACTCAATGTAACATATTACGTTTTTTTATATCTTTGTGAAACTTCAAAGGTTAATAAATTATCAAAATGAATAAATATTGGTATTAATTAATGAAAAAAGTTGATTTTCGTATATCATTAAATTACAAAAGGCAATTAGATTATGAGATTTTTAAAATTTGCTTCATTTATTTTCTTAAGTGCTCTAATTCTTAGTTGTGGAGGAGCACCAAAAGGGACTAATGTAACTGGAACAATAAATGATGCTAACGGCATGAGTATTTATTTTGATAGATTGGGTCCAGATAATACCAATGAAATCCTGTTGAGTTCAAAAAGTAGTTCTGATGGAGTCTTTAAATTCAACTTTCCTGAAGGAATAAAAGCTGGCGTTTATCGAATAAGAGCAGGAGCAAAATCTGCAGATTTAATTTTGAACGGCAGTGAAAAAGCTATAGATTTCAAAGGTGACTTGAAAAGCTTTGGAGATCTCTCATATACAGTATCTGGAGCACCTATGACTGAAAAGTACCTTGCCCTTATCAAATCATTTACGAATAAGGAGATAGACATGAAAGGGTTGACTGATAAGACAATAAATGAGTTGGATCCAATGATTGGCTATATGGTATCTACAAAGATGCTAAGAATGAGACCAGAGTTTTTGGATATCCATAAGGCTGTAGCTCAAAAGATGGCAGAACGATATCCTGATGAGAAATTGACACTTAGTTTTAGAGGTCAAGTCATGCAGGCAGAACGTCAGTATGCATCTCAAATGGCTAACCAGAAAATTAAGGTTGGAGAACCAGCACCTGATATTGTTTTACCTGGTATAGATGGCAAAACCAGAAAATTATCTGACCTGAAAGGCAAAGTTGTGTTGCTCGATTTTTGGGCAAGTTGGTGTGGACCTTGTAGAAAAGCTAATCCGCATGTTGTTGATGTATATAAGAGATATAATTCGAAAGGATTTGATGTATTTTCTGTTTCTCTTGACGGTTTAGACACTAGAACAAAACAAAGAATGGGTTCTGAAGATCAGATTAAAATGCAAATGGATAGATCAAAAGAAAGATGGTTAGCAGCAATCAATAAAGATAAGCTTACTTGGGATTCTCATGTGAGTGATCTTAAAAAGTGGGAATCGGCTCCGGCAGCGACTTATGGTGTGCGGAGTATACCAAAGACTTTTTTGATTGGGCGAGATGGGAAGATTGCGTTTATAGATCCTAGGTACAATTTGGAAGAGCAGGTGAAGAAGTTCTTGTAAAGAAGATATAATACTAATATAAAAGCCACAGCCTATAAAAAAGCTGCGGCTTTTTTGGTTATACAATTCAATATAGCCTATATTGAGATTTGGCAAATTTAATGAAAGTGGCTGCTCTAAATAATATTTAGACACAATCTTAACAGACATCTAATATCCTTTTGACTGTTTTTTATCAATCCAAAGGTTTCTTAAAACTCATGTTATTCGATGTTCTCTCGCGGACATTCAAAATAGAAATACATTCTATTATTAAAATACAAACAACCATTACGAAGTCTTCATGGTATAGGGTAGGTATAAACTCAATGAAAAGTAATTGGACTTGGGAAACATTAAAATCAAAAAATAATCATGTTAAAAAAAATACTTACCGTATTCATTGGATTTATACTATCATCCACAATACATTCGCAAGTAGTAGTTCTTGAGAGAGTTGCAGAGCTCATGAACGAAATGTACACCATCGAAGGAGATGCATATCTGGAAGAGCTGGATAATGGAGTATTACAACTTCGTTTGTCAGAAGATTTCGCAACGCCTTTCGGTCCAGATGTAAGAATTTACTTAAATAATTCTATAAGTGCTACAGGTGGAATAGAAATAGTTAATTTAAGTGATATAAATCATTTTAATGGAGCTCTCACAGTGGAAGTTCCTTTAGGTGTGGATATTGACGATTATCAATACATAGTTTTTTTCTGTTTTCAATTTCAGCAATTATGGGCTTCTGGTGAATGGAGTGATTCTGGTCCTCCTGATGGTGGATTTGTATGTGAAGACAGTGATGTCACATTATCAAATGGAACTGCTACAATTGATATTTGCCCTTCGGATAGTGAATCAGATGTTCTTACATTTACAAATACTTTAAACTTGCCTGCCACTACTCATTATGCATATTTACTCACTGATGAAAATCAAATTCTTCAACAAGCTATCATTGGTGATAATTTCAATTTTGAAGGTTCTTCAATAGATGAACAAAGAGTTTATGGCATTCACTATGACGGAAACCTTGAACCCGCAATAGGTAGCAATAGATCAGCAACTTCTGCAACTGGGTGTTTTACACATTCAAGTAACCTGGAGTATGTCGAGATTACTAAAAATGCATGTCCATCTTATGAATGTTTCTTAAGTAATACATTCACAACTAATGGGACGACTTTAATAGACATTTGTTCTTCTGATGGAAATTCAGATATAGTCCCATTATTAAACAGTATAAATGAAAACCCTGGCGAACATTATGCTTTTTTAATAACAGATCAAAATCAATTATTGCAAGAAGTAGTTTACTCTTCTAGTTACAATTTTGAGGGGACTTCAGATTCTGAACAAAGAGTCTATGGAGTTCATTTTGACGGCAACTTAAATCCAATATTTGGATCTTCAAGACTTCAAACCTCAGCGAGTGGATGTTTTACACATTCAAATAACAATAATTATATAACTGTGACTAAAGAAGCATGTCCACCAGATTTTATTTGTGAATCAAATAACACTGGTAGTTCAACTGGAAATTCGATAAGCATATGTCCTAGTGACGGAACGAGCGATTTAATAGATTTCACTAATAGTATAAATGCTGAAGTAGGTACACATTATGCATATTTGATCACGGATGAGAGTGAAATTCTACAAGAAGTAGTATTGCAATCATCATTTAACTTTGAAGGTTCTACAGATGAGACACAAAGAGTTTATGGAATCCATTTTGATGGGAATTTGATTCCTGATTTGGGACAACCAAGGACAAATACTGTCGCTTCAGGTTGTTTTCAACATTCTGATAACGATATATTTGTGACAGTAATCAAAGATTCTTGTCCACCAGTATTTATATGTCTAACAACAACAATTTCTACTGATAATTCTGAAAATACAATTGACATCTGTCCTTCTGATGATAATAGCGACATCATATCTTTTCAAAATAACCAATCCATCGAGGGTGGATTACATTTCGCATACTTGATTACAGATATGAATGAAAATGTGATTGCATATACTCAAACCAATAATTATGACTTCGAAGGTTCAAGTGATCAGGAAGAACGGGTATATGGTGTTCATTTTGATGGTGATCTAGATGTAGTATTAGGCCAAAACAGGCTTCAAACAACCGCAACAGAGTGTTACGAACATTCCAGTGCGACAATATATTTGACAGTTACAAAAAATGCCTGTCCTCCTGCATATGAATGTGCCTCTAGTCTTACTGCGACTACAGATTGGGCTACTGAAATAGATATTTGCCCTACAGATGGCGATTCAGATATAATAGAACTCAGAAATAATATCATGGAACCTGTAGGTGAACATTATGTCTATCTGATTACAGATTCAGATGAGATTTTACAAGAAGTTGTATTTGACTCTTTGTATGATTTTGAAGGATCTGAATTGATTGAACAAAGAGTATATGGAATAAATTATGATGGTGATCTCGATATTAAACTTGGAGAAAACAGATTAGAAACAGAAGCAACTGGCTGTTTTATACATTCTGGAAGTAACCTATTCTTAACCATCAATAAAACGGCTTGTGTTTCAGATTTTGAATGTGTAGAAAGCTTGACAGCATCAACGGCGTGGGTAACAAACATAGATATTTGCGCGAACGATGGAATAGCTGATGAAATATTAATTCAAAATAACATTAGTACCGAACCAGGAGAACATTATGCATTTCTACTAACTGATACTTCAGAAATACTGTTGGAAGTATTCTTTGATTCAATCTATAATTTCGAAGGTCTTGAAGATCCTCAATACAGAGTATATGGTGTAAGTTATTCAGGTCAATTGGAGCCAGCAGTTGGAGAGGTAAGACAAAACACTACGGCCACTGATTGTTATATTCATTCGGGTGGAAATTTATTTATTACTATAAATACACAAGCAGAGTGCATAGTTGCAACTGAGGATGTAGATGTAAATGACCTTGTTAACATCTACCCCAATCCCTCTCAAGGATTTCTAAATATAGAATATGCGGATAAGAGTGAGATTACAAACTCCACAATATATAACTCACAAGGTAGAAAAGTGATGGAAGGGATAAACAGTAATTGGTTTAAAATTGAAACACCTGGCATCTATATATTGCAGATATCAACTCAAAATAAAAAGTACACTAAACGATTTGTGGTGACCAGATAAAATTGTGAATTCAAGTAATTAGTTAGTCTTTTATGGCCTTTTCTATTGATTAGTAAAGGCCATAATTTTTTTGATCTCTTTTAGAAAAGGTCTATGAAGTGAGTACTTTATTATACTCATAAAAAAGATTTAATGCTTTTTCTTTTTCTGAATTGAAATGGAAGTCTATGTATTTGCTAAAATATTCTGATAGGTCGATTTTTGTGGCTAGGGTTTTGTTTTGTTCTAGTACGGCATCAATGTTATTTACTCCGAGACTGAGGGCATGGTTTAATTGTTTGACAAATGATGGGGCTATATCATTTCTGGCGATCCATACGGCAAAGGCAAAGGGCAATCCAGTAAGTTTTTGCCATTCAACTCCGAGATCGTAATTGTTTTGAAAGGAATCTTCCACTTCAAATACTTTATCTCCTATCATCAAAACTGCTTCATTAGCGTTTAATTCTTCTGGGCGAATATTATGAACATTGCACTCTTCAAAAGAAGGTCGAATATTCCATAATTTTTTACACAGTGTTTTGACAAGAAGTTGCGAAGTCCTGCTATCCTTGTCTAAATAGATTTTAGTAACACCTTCTAAGTTCTCGTTAGAGAAAAGAGATACCGTCCGAACCGCTCCTACACAACCAATACAGTAATCAGTGACTATTTCATAATCAGTTCTTTCTAGTAAAGTAACTACAGGCACCAAAGCTATATCAGCTTCTCCCCTGTCATAATAATCCATGCATTTAGAAGGAATATCTAAGATTAAGTTGAATGCATCATTCTGTTTCAATCCATATAAAAATGGCAAAGTGTTATAATAACCTACCATTGCTACATTTAAACTTTGCTCTTTTTTGTGTGTCAATTCTTCCGTGTGTTGTGAATATTCATTAAACAGTTTACTTGCAAATAAGTTATTAGCAAAAGCCTAAAAATTTCAATAGATTTTATTCTAATAAAGTACTGTCAAGAGCTTATCTTGCACCCTGATAAAATATTCATTGTAAAACTAAATACTATTTTGAAATTTACCTACTGAAAGATTAACGTTCCATATGATAAACAGACTAGAAGCAAATTTACATAGTATTTGCATTCACCAAGTTGGGAATGCAGCCGAGGACGAAGGTATAAAATTGTCTAATAGTATTCTATCTCCACAGGAAGATCTATTGAATCAATTATTACTTCAATACTTTTTCGATAATTTTAAAGATCCTGAATTCTTTCATTTCACCTTCACTTCTGGTGAGGTGGAGCTGAATTCTGTCTTCAATTTTGTTGGGAATATTTTTGATGATCCGTCCACTTTATTAGAACAATCTGTAAAGATTACCAGACATCTCTATGAAAAATCGACTCATCCAAACATCAAGTCTGGAGATTTGGTCGTTGGCTATATAGAAAATGTGCTTATCGATGACGAATTACTGAATGCCGTTGCTATTTTCAAATCTGAAAGTAAGGATGCTTTTTTGAAGCTTCAATCAGATGGTAGTAATTATGAGATAGATTTTGAAAATGGTATTAATGTTGAGAAGTTGGATAAGGCATGTCTTATCTTTGATACAGAGCGAGACAAAGGATTTAAATTATCCATCATTGACAAATCAAACAGGAATAAGGATGCATTGTATTGGAGAGAAGAGTTTTTGAATGTGACTTCGAGAAAAGATAATTACCACGCGACGACACAATATATCTCTCTGACAAAGTCATATGTCAAAGAAAGGTTAAAACATGAAGATAACACCTCTAAAATAGATGAAGCTGACATTATGTATCGTTCAAAAGAATATCTACAAAATGTAGAAACTTTCGACCGATCAGACTTCGAAGATCAGGTATTTAAAAATGAGCAATTAAAGACTTCGTTTCAAGAATTCAGTGATGATTTTGAAGCCGAACGACAAGTCAAACTACCTGATACTTTTGAAATATCTGCTCATGCTGTAAAGAAGAAATCTCAGTCGTTTCGTTCTGTAATAAAATTGGATAAAAACTTTCACATTTATGTTCATGGAGATCGATCAAAAATTGAAAGAGCTCAAGATGTAGATGGTAGCAAGTTTTACAAAATATTTTTTGACCAAGAAAGTTGAAACCAAAGATGAGAAAGTCTATCATTATCGCATTATTATTTTTAGCTCAACACTTTGTTATTGCTCAAAAAACTATATTAATTGACGGTAAGTTTGATGATTGGAATGACATCACACCTGTCTTTGTAGACAATTCAGGAGACGGTCAGAGTAATGGTATAGATTTTAAACGGATCTGGGCATTTAATGATGAGTCCAATTTATATTTCAGATTTGAACTTACCAAAGAAATTAATCTTCAGGAAAATAATGATTTGGCAATTTATCTTGATTATGATTCCGACATCAATACTGGATTCAAAATAAATGGTATTGGTGCAGAAATAAGGTTCTTTTTTGGGGAACGATTTGGGGTAATTGAGGAAGATGATGACATGGAATTCGTTAACTTTGTTCCTATAGGAATGCTCGTGGCTCCTACCGTTTCAAGTGATCAATTTGAGGTTTTATTTTCCCGACAAATTAATGAATCTGGGATAAACTTCAGTGCAAACCCTACCATATCCTTTAGATTGGAAGACAATGGCTTCAATGGTGATGAAGCTCCTGATGACTTGACTGGTATTCAGTATCAGCTAGATCAATCGAACAAAGCAGAAATTCCTGAAGCTAGCTTAGAGAGACCCATTAGTACTGACTTTCGATTACTGACTTATAATATTGAAGTTGATCATCTTTTTGACCCATCAAGAAAGGCTGCATTTAGACGAATTTTCCAAGCGTTGCAGCCAGATATTATAGCATTTCAAGAAATAAGAAATTTTAGCAGTAGTGATACTAAAGATATTGTCGAAGAGTTTCTTCCTGGCCAAACGTGGCACCATAAAAAACATGGATTTGATATTGTAACGGTAAGTAAATATCCAATCAACTTCAGTGAATCCGTCGACGGAAATGCCGCTTTCTATATTGATATCGATGGACAAGAGGTATTGCTTATAAATTGTCATTTGCCTTGCTGTGATAATAATGATGATCGACAGGATGAAGTGGACATAATTATGGAATACATTAGAGAACTCAAGAATGGAAATAGCTCTCATAATGTGGAAGAAGGTACACCAATAATAATTGCTGGTGATATGAATTTTGTAGGGGATTCTAATCAGCCCAATACTTTCAGAACAGGGGACATTTTTTCTAATGGCTTTTATGGACCTGACTTCGATCCAGATTGGGATGATACTGAGTTAGTAGATGCTGATCATTATGCAACAAATTCTTTTGGCAATTTCACTTGGTTGAATTTCAATGGACAATTTAATCCGGGAAAGCTAGACTGGATTTTTTATACTGATAGTAAGTTGGCTATTGAGAATACCTTTGCTTTATACCCTCCAGGATTAAGTTCTGAATTACAGGAAGAGTACAATCTTGAAGTGGGTGATGCATTTCTTGCTTCTGATCATTTACCCGTCATAGCAGATTTTAGTTACTCGATTGTTAGTGTGAATGATTTTGTTCCTTTGGATATAAGTGTGTATCCAAACCCAGTGATAGATAATTTGCTTGTTGATTCAAAGGAGCTTAGACTCAAGACTATAAAAATTCTAAACAAGCTCGGGCAAACACTTATTTCTAAAAATGCAAGCAATGATTCTATAAATTCTATCAATGTTTCTGACCTGGAATCCGGTTCTTATTTTATTCTTTTAGAAACAGAAGAAGGCAGAATTGCAAAACCGTTTTTGAAGGTTAAATAATGTTTCTATCTTCATTCTAAATTTCCTACTATGAGCTCATTTTATCGATGGAATATATGCTCCATTCTTCTACTTTTAATATGCTTTTCTTGTGCTGACAATACCAAAACAGAAGAGCCATTAGCTACTAAAACACCTACTCCATTCAACGAACCACCACAGTGGGCTCAAGAAGCAGTATGGTATCAATTGTTTGTTGAGAGATTTCGAAACGGTGATAATAACAATAACCCAACATTGACTAATATAGAAGGCTCTTGGTTCGATCCATTTCCAGACTCCTGGGCAGTAACTGGTTGGGGACATGATTGGTATGCACAAGAAGATTGGGCCCTTACTACTGGTTTGGAATTTTACCGAACTGTTCAGATGAGGCGATATGGTGGAGACTTTCAAGGAGTCCTTGATAAGGTTGAATATTTAAAAGAATTAGGCATTACAGCAATCTATTTCAATCCGATAAATGATGCACCTTCACTACATAAATTTGATGCTAGAAATTATCGGCATGCAGATGTAAATTTTGGCCCAGATCCTGTTGGAGACAATGAAATAATAACATCAGAAACGCCAGATGATCCTAGTACTTGGAAATTGACTTCAGCTGATAATTTGTTTTTTGAGCTTGTGAATCAATTGCATGACAATGGAATAAAGGTGATTGTTGATTTCTCCTGGAACCATACCGGAAGCGAATTTTGGGCTTTTAAAGATGTGGTAAAAAATCAAGAAAAGTCGCTTTACAAAGATTGGTATGAAATAGAGTCTTTTGATGATCCAAATACGCCTGAAAATGAATTTAAATATGATGGATGGTTAGGAGTGGCGACTTTACCAGACATTAAAAAAATTAGAAAAACAGAAAAAAGGCCTGGTCATCCATATGAAGGCAACATGGTTCAGGCTCCTAAAACTCATATTTTTAATGTCGCAAAAAAATGGATGGATCCTAATGGAGATGGGGATGTGAGTGATGGGATTGATGGAATGAGACTGGATGTGGCAGAGCATGTTCCCCTAGGATTTTGGAGGGATTTCAGAAAACATGTAAGGTCGATAAATCCAAACTTTTATCTTGTTGGCGAAAATTGGTGGACAAATTGGCCTGATACTTTGATGGATCCAAAGCCATGGGTAAAAGGAGATGTATTTGATGCTGTCATGCATTATCATTGGTACAAACCAGCTAGATCGTACTTCCATTTGCCAGATTCAGAGCAGATTCCGAGCAAATTTTCTTACTCAATGGATAGTGTATTCAGTGCATATCCTGAATATACTAAAAGAGCTATGATGAATTTAGGTGCGTCTCATGATAGCCCAAGATTGGCCACTTCCCTCTCGAATAAAACAAAATATAAATACAATGCCAATCCAAAAGCCAATTCAAAATATAATATAGGGCCTCCATCTGATTCAGATTTCAGTCTTGTCCGATTATTCTTACTCCACCAGTTTACATGGATAGGTTCTCCTCATATCTGGATGGGTGATGAGATGGGTATGTTTGGTGGTGACGATCCAGATAATCGCAAGCCTCTTGTATGGGATGATATTACTTTTGACAAAGAAATAAATCCACCATTTACAGATATCAAATATTCACATAATCCAAAAATCCGAAAAGATGTATTTGATACATATAAAAACCTATCCGCGCTTCGAAAAGAAAATCCAGCACTTGTCAATGGAACATATCAATTTATAAATATTGGAAATAATTTGGTGGCTTACGAAAGGATTTTGGATAATGAAAATAGATTAATTATTCTTAATACTTCGAATATCAAGAAGAAAGTAAATCTTCCAAATTTGTATTCTACTGACAATGTTGTCTATACTCAGGGAACTTATAGAAATGGTATTCTTGGTGTGAAATCTGGGGTTGTTTTGAAGTATTGAAATGATTCCACCACAAAGTCGCAAAGTTCGCTAAATATTTCTTTGTAGGTCTCAGCTTGGCGACATTTGCGACACAGCGGCTAAATACTATATTCATATTAATTATTTTTGTTACATATTAATTCCTATAGATGAATTATTTGCATTAAATTGTTCTACCTTTTCTATTAAAAAATTTAGACATTGAAGAAAAAAGTATATGCTATAGTCGATTTAGAAACTACTGGTGGAATGGCCAAAAGAGACAAAATCACAGAAATAGGAATTGTACTTTACGATGGAGAAGAGGTCATAAAATCTTATCAAACGCTAGTAAATCCTGGAAGATCAATACCTACAGAAATCACTCGCATCACCAATATCACGAATGACATGGTCGCTAATGCACCTTTCTTTTATGAAGTGGCAAAAGATGTGGTCGAACTTACAGAAGGAGCTATTTTTGTGGCGCATAATGTAAGATTTGATTATTCATTTCTTAAAGAAGAATTTGCTAGCCTTGGTTACACATTTACTAAAAGGCAATTGTGTACCGTACGTCTATCTAGAAAGGCATTTCCTGGACTCAAGTCCTATAGTTTGGGTAATCTGATCAGGCATTTTGATATCAAAGTGAGTGCTAGGCATAGAGCCTTGGACGATGCTGTAGCGACGACTGAACTCTTAAAAAATATATTGAGCCAAGACTATGCTGATCAGACTATAGACCAAATTGTCAACTCAGGAATCAAAAGTTCAAAACTGCCAAAAGAGATCTCATTAGAAAAACTGCATGCTCTTCCTGAATCTCCAGGAGTATATTATTTTCATAATACTTACAATAAAGTGATATATGTAGGTAAAAGTATCAATATCAAAAAAAGGGTCATGCAACATTTCTCAAAGACCACCCAAAAGGCTGAGCGTCTTGCAAGAATGGTAACAGATATTACTACTGAAGAGACAGGGAATGAGTTACTAGCAATGCTTCTAGAATCTCATGAAATCAAAGCGCTTCAACCAGAAGTCAATAAGGCACAACGGACAAGTGAATATCCTTATTTCATACATCATTATTATGATAGCAAGGGATATTTGAATTATGCTTGGGAGAAGTCTTCCATAAAATCAAGAAAAAACAAACAGATTCTATCACATTACGGTTCTAAACAAGGTGCAATCTCGCACTTAGCAGGAATCACCCAAGAATTGGCTTTGTGTCAGTCAAAAACTGATCTTTATAATCGAGAAGGTCCGTGTTTTCTATATAAAACTAAAATGTGTTATGGAGCATGTGTAATTGAGGAGTCTGATCAAGATTATAATAGTAGAGCAGAAATGGGCGTAGACATGTTAAAGAGGATTTTTGATCATAACTTTTTTCTCACTCTCGATGGTCGGACTCCTGATGAAAAAGGGATTGTATTAGTTGAAGAAGGTCATTACAAAGGATATGGATATATTAGCATTGAGGATTTCAACTATGGTATTGAAGAGATTAAAGAAGTAATAAAATACGTTCCAATCAATCCAGAAACAAATGGTATAATAAGGACCTACCTCCACAAGAATCCTTATATAAAAATCACCAACTTTTAATTTTTGCCAATTATTAAAACGTCTAAAACCTTGCTTAGTTACTGTATTCTGATTCTACTATTAATACATAATTATTTACTATCTCCATTGCAGGAACTGTATATTTCTTAATCTATCTTATGTTTTAGATAATCTCCAAATTATTAGAATAAATTGAATAAGCTTCCTTCAATTTATTTTCGGCCATTTCAAGTTCCACGATCATTCTTTCTTTTAATAAAAAAGCCTCTACAGATACTTGTCCTACCAGTTCGCGGTAATAAAATATTCCATCCATCACAGTACTATAAAACTTCTGGACATACTTATTTTGCTTCTTATTAGAATGATCTTTATTGTCATTCATCAAATCAATCAAAAAATCTATATTCAGATTGAGTTCTTTAATAAACATATGAGGTCTATCTCCACGTGTCAAAACATTAATTCTTCCATAGATATGATCAATCATTTTTCGGAGTGATAAAACCTCAGAGAAATATGCAATATTCGGCCCTGGACATATATTAACCGCTTCAAGTTTTTTGAATGGTTTTATGCCATATTTAGTTATTGCAGAATTGCTTAAACCGATGCACAAACACTCTTTATCCAAAACTTCTTGAACTTGACGATTGTATTCGAACTTTGGTAAATTCAATGATTTCAATTGTTCAATTTTCTTTTTTTGGTACTGGCGTGAGGCTGTACAAATTGGCTCAGTAGTAAACTCAGTATTAGATGCTAGGAATTTTTCAGGGCAAGGACTCCCTGGGTCTCCTTTTTCAATTCGTTTCAATTTTTCAAGCTCTGCAGTAGAGCCTTTCAAATATTGAAATGGTATACCAAGAGGCGATTTTTTACTTAATAGTACATCTTTTTCTTTTGCTTCGACGAGTAAATCTGATGTATGGTTGTCAACAGTCGTAGCTTCTGGAACTAGTAAAAATGGAGTACCCCAACCAGTTCTCTTAATACCATAATACTGTTTCAAAAATGTATCTTCTTTACTTGTGCCAATACCTCCTTGCACCGTAATCTCAATCGGAAGGGCTTCTTTGAATTCTTTTTTACCATTTGATTTTAGGGCCTGATTGTAAAGTTCGAATAGTGAACTTATTAGTTCTTCTTTATTGATTTTGAATTCTTCCAAAATGGGTCCGAGCAAATTGCCAGCTGAAGCGAAAGCATGTCCACCACAATTTAATCCTGACTCTATTCTAAATTCACTAACCCAAAGTCCTTTTTTCGCTAACATTTTTCCTTGAATTAATGCGGATCGATAATCCGAGACTTTAATTACAATTTTCTTTGTAAAGGAATTAGTGATATCAAAGTCAAACTCAGTAAGTTTTTCCATATATGCGAATAACCTGGGATTCATGCCAGCTGAAAGGATAATTGAGGAATTGCTAAGATCACTTTTTGCATATCCACGCAAAGCTGTAACGGCATCAGAACCGTCTTCTACTATATTTCCTAACTTGTCTACACTGTTTTTATCAAGTTTGGTCATAATATTTACATCAATACTTCCCATTTTAATTTCTCCCCTCAACCAATTTTGTAATTGAAGCTTTTTCTCCCTGTCATTTTGGATAGTCATTTGCACATAGGCATCCTTCAATTTGGAGCCATCCGGTAACATTTCAAAATATTTAGAAATTTCAGATTCTGTATCGAAGTCAGATTTCTTTAATTTTTCTTTTTGATTTTTAACAATTCGATTCACCAGATTTAGATAATCTGTAATTCTCTTTGCTCGATAATCTTCTTCTTTGGATGTAATTGGGTTATATGCTTCACCAATTAGGGGATAGTAATAACTGCGCATTTTTTCCAATAGATTATCTTCTATGATAGAAATTACAGAATTGATACCAAATCGAGCAACTTTTATTGGAGAATCTACGGTATAGGCTAAACCCATAACTGGGATATGAAATGTGTGGGAATCACTTACTTGCATTGTTTTAGGCTTTAGTGTTTTCTAAATCAAAGGTAAGTAAATAAAAGACTTATTTATCTTTTATTTACTTACAACCACATTAATAATCCTCTAATTCTAACTATTGTAGCAATGAGCAACCATATACAATTCATATTCTATATTTATAATTAGCATATATATTGCTTGAAAATATCGCTATATAAAAATTAACGTTGATCTACTCACTAGCATAAGGAATGTTTGTTTGTATCACAAATTGCACAAAAAGTAAATCATAATTGTATGTTTAGTTATTAACATTGTCATCCTGACCACAGTGGAACATTGTCATCCTGAGCGCAGTCGAAGGAAGACAATGCCTGCCGGCCGGTAGGCGGGTTATTATTGCAGTAATTTCGACCGAAATGGAGAAATCTAGCTCTTGATGTAATAAAATGGTGGATTTCTCCACTTCGGTCGAAATTAAAGTAAAGGCATACTCCTTGATTCTTCGACTCCGATGAATCTTCGCTCAGAATGACAAGAAGTGTTCGACTCCGATGAATCTTCGCTATCTATGACAAGTCTGTAATCTGTTGAAAGTCAATTTATTATATTTTACTAATTTGAGTTAATCAACCTTATATTAAGCTAAGACTTCTTTGTCATTAATTTAATTTTAAAG
>Ga0256847_1000544_pt1 | contig 23318 bp, 19 predicted proteins | sample TeddybearmetaG_FD_189099 | JGI IMG/M metagenome (GOLD analysis project Ga0256847, IMG submission 189099) | Hydrothermal vent microbial communities from East Pacific Rise, Pacific Ocean - Teddybear | ecosystem: Environmental > Aquatic > Marine > Hydrothermal vents | place: Pacific Ocean: East... | reverse complement strand
ATGGGTTGCTTTATGGGCTAACATGGGATTGCCCACAACATCACCAATGGCATAAATATGTGCCACATTGGTTCGCATATGTTGATCAACAGGAATAAAACCACGTTCATCCACATAAACTCCCGCCATTTCTGCCGCTATTTTCTTACCATTGGGAGAACGTCCAACGGCTAATAAAACTTTATCATAAATAACGGCTTTATCAGGCGCATTTTTACCTTCAAAAGTCACTTTTAAACCATTTTTTTGTGCTTTAATTTCACTGACTTTGGTTTCTAATAAAATACTATTGACTTTTTTAGCCAAACGCTTCTGCATGGGGCGCACTAAATCTTTATCACAACCTGGAATTAAGGCATTTTGTAATTCAACAATATCAATTTGACTGCCCAACGTACTGTAAACGGTTGCCATTTCTAAACCAATAATGCCGCCACCAATAATCAACATCTTTTTAGGAATATCTTTAAGTTCTAAAGCCCCCGTTGAATCAATTAGGCGTTCATCATCCATTGGAAAAACAGGAATTTTAACTGAACTCGAACCACAAGCAATAATGGCATTTTCAAATTCAATTAAGGTGGTCGTGCCATCTTTTGCTAAGACTTGTAAATGTTTGGGCGAGGTAAAAGTGCCTAAACCATGTACAACTTGGACTTTACGTTGTTTTGCTAACCCCGCTAAACCACCTGTTAAACGTTTAACCACTTTTTCTTTGCCAGCCCGCATTTTATCTAAATCAATAGTGGGTTGAGCAAAATTAACGCCCATGCTTTCGCCCATTTCTGCCGCTTCATTAATAATATCTGCCGCATGTAATAACGCTTTAGAAGGAATACAACCCACATTTAAACAAACGCCGCCTAAATCACTATAATATTCAACCATGACCGTTTTTTTACCTAAATCAGCACTTCTAAATGCCGCCGTATAACCGCCAGGTCCTGCGCCTAAAACTAAGACTTCACAATGAATATCCGCAATTTGTTCTGATGAGCTACTAGCTGCTTTTGGAGCAGGTGTTTGTTGTACGGGTGGATGAATATCAGCAACGGCTTCTATTTTAATTAAAGCGGTTCCTTCAGAAACCATATCACCTAATTTAACTAAAATTTCTTTTACCACCCCGCCTTGAGGGGCGGGAATTTCCATACTGGCTTTATCACTTTCAAGTGTTACTAACGAATCTTCTGCGGCAATGTTATCACCCACATTAACCAAAATTTCAATTAATTCAACGGCATCAAAATCACCAATATCAGGTACTTTAATTTCTATTAGGTCAGTCATATATTTAATCTCGATTAATATTATAAGTCGGTTAGCAAAATTAGATTTTAGTACAGCAAGCATTAATTATCGATCTTTAAATTATTAAATAAAAAATTTAAAAAAGCTTGACTCTTAAAGTTAAATGGTTAGAATAAGCCCCCATCAAGACAACGCGGGAATAGCTCAGCTGGTAGAGCACGACCTTGCCAAGGTCGGGGTCGCGAGTTCGAATCTCGTTTCCCGCTCCAAATTTAAAAAAAACCCTGTCCCTGACAGGGTTCTTTTTTTGTTTATGTAAAAGCCCACTTTTGGCTGAGTGGCAGAGTGGTCATGCTGCGGCCTGCAAAGCCGTCTACCTCGGTTCGATTCCGGGCTCAGCCTCCATCTTCACTTGTTAAATCCAAAATGCATATTTTTGTTACCAATCCCACTGAAATTACTGTGAGTCAATTTGATCAAGAAGGAATTGAGATTGAATTAGCCAATGAAAGTCTTTATTTTGGTGCCATGCCCATGTTTGTTGCTTCCTTAGCCCGCTGTACTTTTGCCGTTTTAGAAAGTTATTCAATGCGCCTTGATATTGACGCTAATGAAATTCAAATTAAACTCATTTGGGAATATGCTAAAAAACCGACTCGTATTTCAGCCATTGATATGCAAATATTATGGGCTGTTTTACCTGAATCTCGTTTAAAAGCAGTTAGCAAAGCAGCCCATCTTTGTACAATTCATAATACAATTAATCAATGTGTTGATGTTAATACCAGTGTGGTTTTAAATTTTTAGTATCTATAATCAAATATTAATCAAGTTTTTGTTATTAAGATCATGATACAAAATAAAACGTTAAAAGAAGTTATTTTGAATGTACTTGAATTACAACAAAACGCATTAACTTACACAGAAGTATATCAAAATATAATCCAAAATAAATGGTATAATTTTGGTAATGCAAAAACCCCTAAAGAAAGTGTGAGTGCTCAATTAGGTTCTTTTATAAGAAATAATGATTCAAGAGTTAAACGTATCAAAAAGAAAAAAGGATTTGTTTATTATCTTTCAAAATTTGAATCTAATTTAATTTTAGAACTAGAAGAAAAAAAGCCAATTGTTGATAAAAAATTTTATAAAGAACGAGATCTACATCAATTACTAAGCAGTTATTTAAAAAATCAAGAAACCTTTGTAAAAACCATTTTTCATGAAAAATCATCAAACGTAAAAGATCATCATCAAAAATGGATTCATCCTGATATGGTGGGTGTAAATTTTTCAAATTTAAAAAATAAAAATGCCAAAGCATTATTAAAAGCAACAAATCAAGCGGATGTCTATCAAATTATATCTTATGAATTAAAAAAGGAGATTAATAATGATTATGAGTTAAAAAAATGCTATTTTCAGGCAGTTTCAAATTCTAGTTGGGCTAATTATGGTTTTTTAGTTGCTTTTGAAATTAGTAATGGTTTACTTGTAGAAATTGAACGACTCAATCAATCTTTTGGTATTGGAGTTATTGAATTAAGTGCCAATCCTTTTGAAAGCAAAATATTATTTCCATCAAAATATAAGGAACTTGATTTTAAAACAATTGATAAATTATGTAAAATAAATAATGATTTTAATAAATTTATTAAACAAATAGAAAAGGTTTTAACTGCACCAGAATCATATATGTCCGCAATATTAATGGAACTTGAAAAGGATTGTGATAAATTTATGATAAAAGAAAGTGAAATTGAGGAATATTGTAATCGAAAGAATATTCCTTATCATAAAAGGCGGTAACTCCGCCTTTTATTAATCAAAACAGATTAAAAATTAACCACAACCCCCGCCATTAGAAGAAGAGCTTCCGCAAGTACCGCAACCACTGCTACCACTACTAACAGGTTGTAAATTATTAAAAACAAAACTGGGTTGTCCATTGCCGCCATCAGCAAAATCAATTTCAACGCCTTTTAAATAACCCATCGTGCCTTCATCAACAATCACTTTAAAGCCTTCAAATTCGCGTACCGCATCATTGTCATTTAGTTGATCGGTAAAAGTCATGCCAAAAGTAACCCCACTACAACCACCTGGTGTGGCATAAACTCGAACGCCTTCTACATTATCTTCAATATCACCCATTAATTCACCCATTTTAGTTTGGGCGGTGGTGGTTAAATTTAAATCTTCAGCGGTTAACACATTTACTGTTGTCATTTTTTTCTCCAAAATTACAGTTATTCATTTATCTAAGGTAATAAAGTATAACATTCCCGCCTAAAACTCAAATATTCCGCTTTATTTTTTACTAACTTACTTTAAAATAGGCAAGTTATGCTTATACTTCATTCTTCAAATAAAGCCGAAAATTTATTTCTGCATTTAAATCATATTTTATCTGAACCTTTAACGAGTGTTTTTAAAAAAGAAATTTTTTTAACTCAAAGTAAAGGAACAGAACGTTGGCTTTGTCAAAATTTAACCCAACAAAACCAACTTTTTGCTAATTTTGAATTTATTTTTCCCAATCTTTTTTTTAGTCAATTATCAACTGATTTATTAATTAATACGCCGCCTAAAAATTGCTTAGAAAAAGATCAATTATTATGGGTTATTGAATCTTATTTAAATAATAATCAAATTCCTGAACTCAATGTTTTAAAAAGTTATTTAACCAGTGAAAATAGTGGCTTAAAACGCTATCAATTAGCTCAAAAAATGGCGTTTTTATTAGAGCAATATCAATTTATGCGTCCTGATTGGATTGAAGCTTGGCAACGTAAAGAATTAATTAGCTCGCATCCTGCTGAAATTTGGCAAGCAGCTTTATGGCGGCAATTGGTTTTAGAACAACAATTGGTTTCACAAAGCGATAGATATCAAGAAACCATTGAAATATTAAAAAAGGCGGACAGTGCCTTAATTCAAGCAGTTTGTCCCGAACGTCTTAATGTTTTTGGTATTAATGCACTTTCGCCACTTTATTTAGAAATTTTATACCAATTATCACACCATATTCCCGTGCATTTTTATTTGCTTAATCCTTGTGAAAGTTATTGGGCCGATATTGGCACTAAAAAACAATTGGCAATGGCGGAACAACCCTTAATTGATGAAGAAACAGCCAATGAATTATTAGTTGCTTATGGCGGACAAGGGCAAGATTTTCAATCCTTACTTTTAGTACAAACTGAATTTGATTTAGAATATAATAGTTTTGAAAGCGTTGAATCCAATACCTTATTAGCACATTTACAAAATGATATTTTATTTAATTTAAATAAAAAACAAGCGGATTTTGTTTTAGATCCCGAAGATAATAGCCTTCAAATCCATTCTTGCCATAGTGCCATTCGAGAAGTGGAGGTTTTAAAAGATCAGATTTTAGATCTACTCGCCAAAGATGCTGAATTAGATCTGCGAGATATTTTAATTATGGCGCCTGATATTGCCCAATATGCGCCTTTTATTAGTGCTGTTTTTACCGATATTCCACATGCTTTAGCGGATCAGTCGATTTCCGAACAAAATAAATTATTACAATTATTTTTACGTTTTATTAATTTAACGCAAAGTCGACTCAGTTGGCAAAGTTGTTTTGAATTATTAGAAGAACCCATTATTTATCAAAGTTTTAATTTATCCGAAGCCGATTTAGCACTTATTTCACATTGGATTAGTGAAACAGGAATTCGTTGGGGCGCAGATCAAAACCATCGTAAAAGCTTGGGTTTACCCGCCTTTAAAGAAAATACATGGGAAGCGGGATTTGAACAATTATTAATGGGATTAGCGGTTTCTGATAATCAACAATTTTATCAAGATATTTTACCCTTTAGTGAAATTGAAGGACAACAAAGTCAAGTTTTAGCGCATTTTTATTATTTTTTTCAATTTATTAATCAAGCCCGTCAAAATTTAAGTAAACCTGTAACTTTAAAAGAATGGCATAAAAAAATACAATATTATATTAATGCGCTTTTTTCCGCAGAAACCATTGATCAAAACCATAAAAATCAATTGAATCAATTAATTTCTGAATTAGAAGATTTTTATACTTTAAATCAAGGCATTTTTTCTTTAGATATTGTGTTGGCTTGGTTACAACAAAAGGCAGACAGTGAAAAAACGCCGCAAGGTTTATTACGCGGTCAAATTACCTTTTGTAATTTATTACCCATGCGAGCAATTCCTTTTAAAGTGATTGCCATTTTAGGATTAAATGAAGGAGATTTTCCTAAGGTTGAACAATTTAGCGCCTTTGATTTAATGCAACAAGATTTTCGTAAAGGCGACCGTTCAAGATTAAATGATGAACGTTATCAATTTTTAGAAATTTTATTATCCAGTCGTGAAACCTTATTATTAAGTTATATTGGTCAATCCATTAAAACCAATGAAAGCCAAGCGCCTTCGGTGGCGATTAGTGAATTATTAGATTATCTTAATATCCATTATAAAATTCTGCCTGAAAAAATCATTGTACAACATCCATTACAAGCTTTTAATCATCGTTATTTTAATCGAAGCAGTCCTTTATTTAGTTATTCTAAATTGGCTTTAGAAACAGCAAAACAACGCCAAAAACAAATTCAACCTAAGCCCATTTGTTGGTGGTCAGAAATCAATGAATTAAGCATACCTGAAATAAATCATATTTATTTAGCCGATTTTCTGGCATTTTTTAAAAATCCGCAACGATGGTTTGTAGAACGCCAATTACAATTTTCTCCGCTTAATATTAATGAAATGGCGACGGAACTTGAAGTCTTTGAATTAGATTCATTAGATAATTATTTATTAAATCAAGCTTGGGTCGAATATTATTTAAAGGCGGAAACCACCGATTTTTATAAAAGAATTAATGCCCAAGGGCGGTGGTTTTTAGGAACTTTTGGCAAAATTGCATTTCAACAAAGAGACAAAGAAATTAAAATCTTTGCCGCAGAAATTTTAGATTTACAATTGGGGAATGCCTTAAAAGAACAAAATATTGATGTAACCTTCGGAAAATACCGCCTTTTTGGCAAAAATACCTGTGCTTATGAAAAAGGTAATTTACTTTATCGTTATAGTGATCTCAAAGGTAAAGATATGGTGAATGCTTGGATTATTCATTTATTAGGACAAAAACCCACTTGGTTACATAATAAAGATCAACAGAAGGTTTTTAAACCTTTAGAGCAAGGACAAGCCCAACCTTATTTACAATCTTTGGTTGATCTTTATATCACAGGTTTAACCCGTCCTTCTGCCTTTTTTATTGAACCTGCTAAAATATGGGCGGATAAAACTAATAATTTACAATTGGCACAGGCAAAATATAGTAAAGATGTGGAATATGAACAACATTGGCAAGCTTTGTATCAACAAACAGCGGCTGAAACACTATTAAATCAAGATTTTGAAGCCGCTTGTGAAGCGGTTTTTACGCCCATGTATCAGCATTTAGAAAAATAAAGGAATTATGAAACATATCTTTTATACCACATTAAAAAAGCAAAAGCAAAACTCAATATAAAGGGTAAAAGCTTGAGACTAAACCCTTGGGACTTTGATATAGACAAACTACGCTTTCCAAGGATTAAATTTTCAAAACCATAAATTGCTTTAAAATCATCATCAAAATCATTATAATTATAACCATTATTAAAAGTAACACTTTGTGCTAATGTATCCAGTATGTCTTGATCAAGAGGCTCTTCTTTACCTTCATAAGCCAGAGATGCAAATTTAATAATCCCTTCCCGTCCCAAAACTCTAATATAATAAGTGAAGCTGCTTTCGGATCTAAAACCATATTTTATTTCTTGTCCCCAAAATAAAGTATGTGTATTTTGATTATAAGTGGGGGCTAAAGCCCAGTCTTTAAAACTATCTTCTCCTGTGTATTTCTGTTGCTTTGTTAATAAAATTTGATCATAATCAATGGTTGTGGCCTCATTATCTGCCATATAACCCCAAGGATCATAAGAAATTACCATAACCCAAGGTTCAATGCCTTTTTTTAGAAAATTTTTGGGTACAAGACAGCCAAAAACACCTGAAACGGGATAACCTTCCCATAAATCAACAAATATTTTTTGAGAATCTGCCGTATTAATAAAATAAAAATCTTTGGGAACAGTTAAAGTTAAATTTCGAGGCAGTTTAATAACGCCTTCTTGATGATTCAAACTGTTCCATATTTCGGCTTTAGAAAGGGGTGGTTTTGTGGTTTCTTCTGCGCTAAGAATCGGATTTAAAAAACAAAGGATAAAGATTAGGATTAAATATTTCATAGGTTTTTTAGTTTTAAAATTTTAATTATAGTTTAATAATTGGAAATGTATTTAGAATATAGCGGTATGGTCAATCTTAAAAAATATTTTTCTTTCTATAATCAACAAGATAGTTTCTTTAAAAGATATTGATAATCATCATCGACTTGAATTTCTTTATGGCGTAGTTCATTGACTTTACGAGTCGCATATAAAACAGTGGTATGATCCCGCCCGCCAAAAGCTCTGCCTATTTCAGGTAAACTATGAGCGGTTAAATCTTTGGTTAATGCCATGGCCATTTGGCGGGGTCTAGCTAAGATTCGACTGCGATTTTTTGAGGTCAATTCAGAAACCTTAATTTCATAATAATCTGCGACCAATCTTTGAATATTGGTCATGGTAATAATTCGATCATGGGTTGCGATTAAATCATATAAAACCGTTTGTACAAAATCCATCGTAATCATTTCTCCTGTAATTTGAGCACTGGCAAATATCCGCCGAACTCCGCCTTCAAGTTCTCGAATATTAGAACGAATTTTTTTGGCAATAAAAAAAGCCACATCATCATCAAAGTGAGAATTAAAAAGATATTGCGCTTTAGATTGAATAATCGCCACTCGGGTTTCTAAATCAGGCGGCTCAACCGAAACGGCCAAACCCCAACCAAAACGAGAACGTAATCGATCTTCCATGTTTTCAACTTCTTTAGGATAACGATCACTACTTAATACAATTTGTTGTTGAGATTCAAAAAGGGTATTAAAAGTATGAAAAAATTCTTCTTGAGAACGCTCTTTACCCGCAAAAAATTGAATATCATCAATTAATAAAGCATTCACGGTTCTAAAACGTTTTTTAAAAGCATCCATTCGATTATGTTGTAATGCTTTAACCATTTCTGAAACAAACCCCTCAGAATGAATATAAAGCACTTTAGCTTGTTTATTATGGGCTAAAATTTGATTGCCCACGGCATGCATTAAATGCGTTTTTCCTAATCCTACACCGCCATAAATAAAAAGAGGATTATAAGTTTTTCCAGGATTTTCACCGACTTGGATCGAAGCGGCACGGGCTAATTGATTTGATTTACCTTCAACAAACGCATCAAAGGTAAAATTAGCATTGGTATTTGATCGAAAGGAAGCGGTGGGTTTTTTTGTTGTAAATTTCCGCGTATTTTTTTCAGCTTCTGCTTCAACGGATTTTTTAGAGCCAATAATCAAAGTAATAGCGCTTGGATCGCCAATATCCGTGGCTTTAATATAAGATTTAATTTGTTCAAGGTGGTGTTCTTTAACCCAATCCAAAACAAATTGATTGGGCGCAAAAAGCGTTAAATGATTATTTTCAAAATCGGCTTGTAAGGGTCTAATCCAAGTATTAAATTGCTGTGGCGAGAGATCTTGTTCCAAATATTTTAGACATTTTTGCCACATAATTTGATTTATTTGTAATAATTGAGCGCGGTATTATTGCTTAATTTATATCATTTGTCAGTTATAAAGTTTTTATTTGACAAGTCTTATTTTTTTTGTTTTCTTTAATCATATTTTGTATCACATAGGCTTTTATTTTGCATCATCAATACTTTGGAAATACCAAAATTAAGGTAAGTCCTCTAGGTTTAGGCACGGTTAAATTTGGACGGAATCAACAAGTTAAATATCCGCAATCTTTTGAGTTACCCAGTGATAAAGAAATTTTAGATTTATTGGCGTTAGCGCAAGATTATGATCTTAATTTATTAGATACTTCTCCCGCTTATGGGGCTTCTTTGACCCGACTGGGGAAATTACTAAAAAATCGCCAAAATTGGGTGATTGTTTCTAAGGCAGGAGAAATTTTTGAAAATAATCAATCTCGCTTTGATTTTAGTTATCAAGGAACTATTGACAGTGTTAAACAACAGCTTAAAATTTTAAAAACCGATTATTTAGATGTCGTGATGATTCATTCTAATGGTCAAGATTGTGAAATTTTACAAAAAGAAGGCATTAGTCAGGCTTTATTTGATTTAAAACAACAAGGTTGGATTCGCGCCCACGGTATTTCAGGAAAAACCGTAGCAGGAGGGTTACAAGCATTAGAATTATTTGATTCGGCGATGGTCACTTGTAATTTAGAATATAATGATGAATTAGCTGTATTAGAAAAAGCCCAGCAAAAAAATAAAGGCATTTTAATAAAAAAAGGGTTGTTAAGTGGACATTTAAAAAAATATGGGGTAGAAAAAGCCATTCAATTTATTTTTCAACAACCTGCTGTCAGCAGTTTAATCGCAGGAACCATTAATCCACAACATCTTATTGAAAATATTAAAATCGTGCAGGCGCAATTTTGATGAAAATAATTTATAACAGTCTTTTATATCTCCTTTTACCCTTTGTATTACTTCGTTTACTATGGCGGAGTCTTAAAGCTCCCGCCTATCGGCAACGTTGGCATGAGCGGTTTGCTTTTTTTGTCAACCCGCCTTGGCAACAATGTATTTGGGTTCATGCGGTTTCTGTCGGGGAAATGATTGCTATTACCCCCTTAGTTAAAAAATTAAAACAACAATATCCCCAAATTCCCATTTTAATTACCACCACCACTCCAACAGGATCGGCCCGAGTTAAAGCTTTATTTGGAGATGAAGTTGGGCATTTTTATTTTCCTTATGATTTTGCGTGGGTGATTAAACGATTTTTAAAAAAAGTTAATCCATTAATCTTAATTATGGTCGAAACTGAAATATGGGCAAATTTATTAATTGAATGTGAAAAACAACAAATTCCAACATTATTAGCCAATGCTCGCCTATCGGCAAAATCCGCCAAAGGCTATCTTCGTTTTAAAAATTTTAGTCAATTTATTTTTTCTAAAATAACCTTAGTTGCCGCTCAAGCAACCACTGATGCGCAACGTTTTATTAAATTGGGTGTTGAGCAACAAAAAGTCAATGTAACAGGAAGTATTAAATTTGATATTCAACTCCCCGCCAGTCTTTCAGAACAAGCTCAAGTTTTACAATATAACTGGGGTAATGATCGTCCTGTTTGGACGGCGGCAAGTACGCATGAAGGTGAAGAAACAGTATTATTAGAAATTCAAAAAAAGCTTAAATTAGAATGTCCTAATGTGTTATTAGTCATTATTCCCCGCCATCCTGAACGTTTTGATAGAGTTGCCCGCCTGATTGAAAAGAAAAAATTAAAATACCAACGACGTTCTAAAGGATTACCAAAACCTGAACATGAAGTTTATTTAGTGGATAGTATGGGCGAAGTCCCGTTATTTTATTCGGCGACTGATATAGCCTTTGTTGGCGGTAGTTTAATTCAACGGGGCGGGCATAATATTTTAGAAGCAGCGGCTTTAGGCGTGCCTGTTTTATTTGGTCATTATATGTTTAATTTTCAATCTATTAGCCAAATGATTATTGAAAAAAAGGCGGGCTGGCAAGTCGCAGATCAGGAAGAACTCGCTGTTATGGTTAAACGCTGGTTATCAGATGCTAGTGAACGCACACGGATTGGTGAAAATGCTCGCCAAGCTGTGGCAGAAAACGCGGGGGCTTTGGAAAGATTATTAAAATTAATTAATCAACAATTAGAATGATTTTTATGGTACCAGAGGCGGGACTTGAACCCGCAAGTCTTGCGACGCTGGATTTTGAATCCAGTGCGTATACCAATTTCGCCACTCTGGCAGAGCGCTGTATAGTATAGTGATAAAATAAAGAAGTTCAAGCCTTTAATCAATTAATACACAAGTTCCATTCCTCGAGAAATAATAATATTGCCACCCACGATAAAAAATAGCTTGACCGTACGGTCAACTTAGAGTATTATATCCTTACTGTTTAAATTTAACCGACTGTTCGGTTTACTCTCTAATCATTCTATCTAAAAGAGGTTTTTATATGCAAACTCATCATCAATTAGATGCTCGTGGATTAAATTGTCCTTTACCTATTTTAAGAGCTAAAAAAGCCCTCAATAATTTAGCACAAGGTGAAGTCTTAGAAGTTTTAGCAACGGATCCAGGTTCTATTAAAGATTTTGATTCCTTTTGTCAGCAAACGGGGCATCAACTGATTGAAAGCAATCAAGAAGAAAAGCGTTTTCTTTTCCTTATCAAAAAATCTTAATTAAAGAGGTCGAAACAATGAATGCAACAAATGCACTATCTAATCAAAATGAAATGGATACTTGGTTTGATCAACGTTTTGATGAACGTTTAGCCCAAAAAGAAGCGGAAAAAACGACATCAATGACGATTATCGCAACCAAAGGAACCTTGGATATGGCTTACCCGCCTTTTATCTTAGCTTCAACAGCCGCTGCTTTAGGTTGGGATGTCACGGTATTTTTCACTTTTTTTGGTTTAGAATTGTTGAAAAAAGATTTAAATTTACAAGTTAGTCCTTTAGGTAATCCCGCCATGCCAATGAAAATGCCTGTCGGACCCGAATGGTTAAAGAAAATTGATTTACCATTACCTAATATAATGATGGCAAATGTTCCTGGCTTTGAAAAAATGGCAACGGGCATGATGAATAAAACATTTAAAAATAAAGGGGTTGCCAGTATTGGGGAACTTCGCTCATTATGTTTGGAAGCAGAAGTTAAATTGGTTGCTTGTCAAATGACCGTTGATTTATTTGGCATGGAACACAGTGAATTTATTGATGATGTCAGTGATTGGGTCGGAGCAGCGAGCTTTTTACCGATTGCTCAAAAAGCAGATGTTAATTTATTTGTTTAACCTTACAAGAAATCAAAGCGCAAGGCTTTGATTTCAATTATTATTTGCAAGGATTCTCTTTTTGTTCTATAATAATTTTTACAAATTATAATTATTATTTAAACAAAAAATGCGCGATACTCAAAATAAAACAGCCAAAAAAAATATTAAATTATCACAAAATCCTGTTTTTAAGTTATTAAACTCAGCGCTAAAAAAAACTGAACAAGCTAATATCTCTTTTGGTTGTATAGAAAATTCCTCAATAATAAAATTTAGATCCGATAAATATAACTTACCTACCTTTCAAGAAAATTTAGAACATATTGCCAAAACTCATAAAAATTTTACACCTGATTTATTAACCCTTTTAGTCCGTCTTAAAAAATCCACAATCAGTAATGCTGAAATAAAACCTCTGCTTATGGAAGCTATTTGTGATGCTTTTAAAATTCATTATCCAAATAAGACAGAATTACAGAAAATGCGCAGTGATCAACGAAAACTAAAACAAAAAGTCAGTAAAACACCTTCTTCAACAAATATGAATATGAAAGGTTTTATGACTGCATTAAATAAAACAGTTGATAATGCCAGAATAAGTAAGGCACTCACCATGCTCAAAAACTCTAAATTTCAATTATATCTCGAAGTTTCTAATAATGATGTGATTGGTATTATTAAATCACAATCAGATCATAGTTTAGTCTATTCTTGTCATATTAGCAGACAAGGAGAATTTAGTTGTTGCACACAAAATTTAAATACTTGTGGTGGTTTACGGGGACGGATTTGTAAGCATATACTGGTATTAGTGATTGGTTTAGCACAAAATAAAGAAATGCATTTTAGTCAATTATATCAATGGATTAATAACAGTTGTAGCCATAAACCAAAGCTTGATCGAGATAAAATGAGTGAAGTTTTACTAAAATATAAAGGCGCAGAGGCGGGAGAAATAGATTGGCGACCCAGTGAAACCGTTCCCGAAGACTATTACCTTTTTTAAATGAGATTTAATAATGAAATATGCAAATGACCTAAAAGATAAAACATTTTATATTTTCGCTTTTAAAGCCGCTTGGCCCGATTTCTTAGAAGGCAAAACTTATCGAACTCATTTAGAAAAACGCGGCGCTAAATTAGTCACTAAATTTGATAAAAATACCGATTATGTGGTGATTGGTGGCAAACGTATTAAAGGTCGTGCTGATAAAATAAGACAAGCAAAAAAAGAAGGGATTCACCTGCTCCATGAATTTACTTTTTTTGAAGTGGTAAGGCTTGATTTAAAGGATGTTAAATTTGCTTTTACAGGCGGGTTTCATTTGGGAATCAGTGGTTTAGAATCTGGTCCAGCTTCTATTTTAAAAAATATCAAAGCAAAAGTCAGTGAAATTGAAGATGCAAAATATTTTGTAATCGGAGATAAAAGAGGAAAGGGTAAAGCGGCGGCTATTAAAAAAGCCACCGCACTTGAAGCCAAAGGTGCTTTAAAAATCATGGATGAAGAAAGTTATATCAATTTTATTTCTAAAAATTGTAATTATAGCCGCTTAGATTTTCCAAGCTTAATCCTGTTATTACGAACGGTGGCGAATCCTCGTAAAGTTGATCGAGCGATTCAAATGTTAAAAACAGCTTCTTATAATATTTATGCCGATGTTTCAGATAAAAAAGTGGCGGGTATTGTGAATAGTCAAAGTGGGGGAGGTTACTACTATGCTCCTTGGATTAAAAAAAATGGGCAATATTCTTGTTGTGATGAAGATCTTGATGCTTGTATGGGTTTACAAGGTTCTATTTGTAAACACACTCTTGTTCTTTTATTAGGATTAGCTAAAAAAGGCGAAATTGAACTACAACAAGCCTTTGATTGGGCTGCGGCGGCAATGAATAAATCGCCTGTAGAAAATGAAGATGAATCCGCCACCATGATATTACGCTATAAAGGTGTTAAAACAGGGGAAGTTGATTGGCGTCCGACTGAAACTATGCCCGAAGACTTTTATATTTTTTAATTATGGACTCATTACAAGAAGTTTCTTATACCATTGAACAAGTTAAAAAACTATTTCAAGATTTAACCATTGGTGGATTATTAACAGCTGAAACGGATAAAATAAATACTTTAAATATGTTATATCAAGAGTTTTCCCGCATTGGGGCTTCGCATATTGCCGAAAAATTAGAGTTATTATTACAAGCCATTGAAAATAATCAACATGAATCAGCCGTTTTATTAATGCGAGCACAAGCTTCCATTCAATTATTTGAACGTATTTTAAACTTAGAATATGCTTCTAAAATTCTAGCAGATTCGGAAACTATGGTATGAAACTACCTTGTTCAGAAAAACAATTAATTCAATTATTAAATGGCTTATGTCAAGCGGTTGAATCTATCTTATTAACGGGGATGACAACCGCCAGTAAAGCCACTTATGATAGTTTACAAACGGCATTTAAAGAAGCTTCTCAAATGCGCTTATTGCGTTTAGGATCGACTTTAAAAATAGCCGTTGAAGAAATCCATCGTTTTAATAGCCATGATCCATTATTTTCAGCCCAACGTCTTAATTTCTTTTTAAATCGAGCTTGGATTATAAGCCACGGTTTAAAATTAGCCATTCAGAAAAAAGATGAAAAGCATTGGCAAACTTTAACTGCCACTCCTTCAGGACGAGATATTAATAAATTAAATTTAGTCACGATTGGCGTTAGTAAAAGAGTGGTTAAAGACACTTTTTGTGCCTTTGAATATCGTTTAAGAAGTACCTCAAGGCTTAAAGGCATTCCAAAAGGCAGTGGTTTTATTTGGTCCGTTGTTTTTCCTTTAAAAAAAGGCAATAAAGTTGATCCCGAAGCTTTTTTGCATCTTGCTCAAAAACAAAAATTTAGACCCATTGATTTAATGACTGAAAAAATAAATTGTTTTACCAAAATTAAATTAATTGGAGAACAAGCGCCGTTTCGGATTATATTAACTGAACAAAGTAAAGTCACCCGTCAAGAAGTCTTTACAGATTGGTTTGATTTTATTGATTGGAACCAAGAAAAAGCCTATCAACGCTTACAACAACATAAACCAACGCCTTTTGAACTTGCCATTGAATTACAAGAAGAAGTATTTTTAGAAGATTGGTTTATTGAAAGTATTAAACATAATAAAGCTGAGAAAAAGTGGCATTATAAAATAATAGCGGGGGATTTGTGTTTTGATATTGAACTTGCCAACGGCGATAAAATAACCCAAAAGGAATTAAAACAAGCCGATAAACAACAATTCAAAGCCCCTTTATTTGGTTTATTACATTATGAAGCTTGTCAATTAAGACTCCAACCACTTGCTTTAATCAAAAAAGATAAAAAACCCAAACAACTTGCCTTTTCCAATCAAGTAAAAGGAGCGGCAAGCATTTTACGCAGTATGAACTTTTAATTGAGAATCCCCTTATGGCAAAAGCAAAACAACAACTAAGAGAACCCGCTGAAATTCAATATAAAGATCAAATTTCGGCTTTGATTCAAAATGATAAAAAAGAAGCCAAACCAGATAATTGGATTTTATCTCCCAAAGCCGTTTTAAATTATATTTTAGGTGGGCAAACGCTTGAGGCAAAAATAAGAAGAAAAACGGTTAAAATTGAGATTACCTGTAAATTTTTTGGGGATCGATCTTTAGTTGAAAAAGCCATTGTGACTTTAGCATCTGAGCGGGCTTTACTCTTAGTTGGTGAACCAGGTACGGGAAAAAGTTGGTTATCTGAACATTTAACCGCTGCCATTACGGGTAATTCAACCTTAACCATTCAAGGAACCGCAGGAACTACCGAAGAACATACTAAATATTCTTGGAATATTGCCCGTGTTATTGCCGAAGGTCCAACCGAAGAAAATTTAATTCCTTCTCCCACCATGCAAGCGATGCAAAAAGGCACTTTATTAAGATTTGAAGAAATTACCCGTTGTGTGCCTGATGTCCAAGATTCTTTAGTTTCAATTCTATCTGATAAAGCCATTGCCATTCCTGAACTACCTGATAATAATATGGTTTGGGCAAAACCAGGTTTTAATATTATTGCCACAGCGAATAGTCGAGATCAAGGCGTTAATGATTTATCTGCGGCTTTAAAGCGGCGTTTTAATTATATTTATATCCCCATTGTTGCCAATAAACAAACCGAAATTAATATTGTTAAAGAACGCACCACTGAATTAATGCAACGTTATAAAATTCCTGCTAAATTACCTGATCCTGTGATTAATTTACTTGCCACTGTTTTTAGAGAAATTCGCAATGGTAAAACTCAAGAAGGCGTGAGTATAAAACAAGCATCCACCACCTTATCAACTGCCGAAGCCATTGGGGTCGCCTTAGAATCCGCATTAACCTCACAATATTTTGGCAATGGGGCGGTTACTTCGGCAGATATCGCCACCAATTTAGTGGGTTCAGTGGTAAAAGAAGATCGCAATGATATTAAGGTATTAAAAGAATATAATAGTCTGGTTGTAAAAAAACGTGCCACCAAAGATGAGCAATGGAAACTTTTTCATGAAGCCATGAATAAGGCATTAAAATGACCGCTCAATCTTATCAAATTCCACCTGATTTATTAGATTTAGAAGGTTTGGAAAAAAAGGTCAAAAGTATATTAAATGCCGAACTTTATTGGTTTCCTGTACGCCATCATTCGCCTACCGTTGCCCGCCTTTTGCAACAGGTGATTAGAGAACGTAAACCCAAAATTTTATTTATTGAAGCACCCGCAGATTGTAATGATCTAATCCCGCATATTATTGATAAAAAAACCAAACCACCGATTGCGCTTTATTCTTCCTATCGAGATGATAATAATGTGCTTAATTTTGCGGGAATTCAAACAGCTTCGGAAGATATTCCTGCCCGCTTTGCCTCTTGGTATCCGATGTTATCGTATTCTCCTGAATATGTGGCATTACAAACCGCACAAGAAATTAAAGCCAAAGTTTGTTTTATTGATTTACCGCATTATGCGGGATTAAAACCTTTTATTGAAGATGAAGAGGACTTTATCCCTTTAACAGCAGAACCCGAACAAGCATTAATTACCCAAAGTGAATTTTATCAAGCATTAGCAGAAAGTGCGGGATTTGGTAGTTGGGATGAAGCATGGGATAGTCTTTTTGAATTTGGGGCTTATAACCAAGATCCAGAAAAATTTCGTTATGAATTAGCGACTTTTTGCGCGGCGGTTCGATTAACGATTCCAGAGGAAAAAATAGTCGAAGATGGGACTTATGAGCGGGAAGCTTATATGCGTTATAATATCCAAAAAGAATTAAAAAAACAGCAATTATCCGAAGCGGACGCAATGGTTATTTGTGGTGGATTACATTTATTTATGGATCTCACTGAAACAGATTTCCCAACCCCGCCCGAAGGTACGGTTTATCATAGTTTAGTACCTTATTCTTTTTTCCGTGTCTCTGATCTATCAGGTTATGGGGCGGGTAATCGTGCCCCGCAATTCTATCAATCTTATTGGAATTTTTCTCAAAAAAATAAAATAGCCGAATTATTACCGCATTATATTGTGTCTATTGTTAAAGAAGGACGGAATCAAAAACAAAATCTTTCGCCTGCGGATGCCATTTCAATTATGCAACATAGCGCTATGTTGGCACAATTAAGGCAACGTCAAAGCCCTATTTTAGAAGATGTTTATGATGCGGTAATGGCTTGTTGTTGTAAAGGCAATCCAGAAGAAGATGGATTGCCCTTAGCCGAAGCGATAGATAAAGTAAATATTGGACGTTTAATTGGCAAAGTGACCGATCAAGTGGGACGACTCCCCTTAGTCATTGATTTTTATTATTGGTTACATAAACTTAAGTTAGATGAATTTCAAATTGAAGAAAAACAAATTAAGTTAACCCTTAATAAACAAGAGGCGGAAGATCGCCAAAAATCGGCTTTTTTACATCGTTTAGTTTTTTTAGGTATTCCCGCCGCTAAGTTAATTAATGAAGCAGCTTTTAGTCATCATACGATATTTAAAGAACACTGGAAATTGGCTTGGAGTCCTAAAATTGATGATAAATTAATTTCCGAAAATTTATATGGTGATACCATTGAAACGGCGACCATTGCGCGGATTCAAGAAGCCATTGCCGAACAATCGCAAAATGCCAGTGCTTGTTGTCAAATTTTATATCAAGCCATGAATATGGAAATTCCCGCTCTTATTCAGCAATTAGAAGTTAAAACCGCCAATGCGATTGCCCAAGATCCCAGTTTAGTTTCACTGGCTCAAGCGCTTAATTATTTAACCCAAATAAATCAAATTGCCACCTTACGCCAAACCCATCAAGCACATTTACATAAACTCAGTGTACAAGCTTATGAGCGGGCTTGTTTTGCTATTTTAGCCACCATTACCATTCCCGAAGAACAACAAATTGTGGTGGTTGAAGCACTTAAAATTATTGCCGAAGCCGTTTTTAAAGATAAAACAGGCGATATGGATCTTAATTTATTTATTACAAATATCCAAAGTGCGGTTAATGAAACTGAAATTGTTTATTTAAGAGGCGCTTTTCAAGGATTATTAGCCGAACTTAAAGTGATTTCAAGTGATTCTGTCTTGCAATATTTAGCCGCTTATAGCCAAGCCCCACCTGATATTTTAATTCAAGCAGGGAGTTTTTTAGAAGGTATGTTAAGCGTTTCTCGTACTTCTCTTTTGACAGGTTCACCCAAATTAATTGAAGCAATGGAAAGCTTATTTAAATATGCCGAACATGAACAATTTTTAGTGATGTTACCGCAACTAAGAAGTGCCTTTAATAAAATGGCAAAACAAAGTAAATTGGCGATTGCGGATAAAGTCGCCCAACATCATGGTTTAAAAGAATCAACCAAACTACTAAAACTCAATACTTCGGTTGAAGCCGCAGTATTAATTAGTAAAATAGATGCCGAAGTTCATCAAATTATGCAAGCATGGGATTTTTAATGGATAAACAACAAATTTTAGCCCGTTGGCGTCTGGTTTTAGGCAAAGAAGCCGAACAAGAAAAGATCAACTGTGGTGATAATAAAGAAATGCTTCGGATTGAACGTTTATTAGAATATCTTTTTGAGGGAGGGGGAGAGAGTAAAGGAAAAAAAGAACGAGGCGGGAAGGGGCGTTCTACTTTAACAGTACCCGAATGGATAGATGAAGTATCTGAATTATTTCCGCATTCAGCAAAAGCTGTAATGGAACGGGAATTAGTTAAAAGGCGGGGAATTAATGAGTTATTAGATCACCCTGAATTATTAGACAAGATAGAACCCAATGTTGAATTAGTTAAAACCTTAATTACCCATCAAGATCTATTAAATCCTAAAAGTCGCATTCTTGCCCGAAAAATTATTGATAAAGTCGTTCGACAACTCAAAGATAAAATGCAATTACAAGTTGAAGAATCTATTACAGGCGCTATTCGGCGGGATAAACATTCACCTAGACGAGTTTTTAGAAATCTAGATTTAAATATGACGATTCGACGGAATCTTAAAAATTATGATCCTGAAAGTGAAAAATTATTAGTTGAACGATTATTTTTTTATGCCTCTGAACGTAAAAAAAAGCCTTGGCATATTATTATCGCCTTGGATCAATCGGGTTCCATGTTAGATTCGGCGGTTTTTTCAACCATTATGGCTTCTATTTTTTATGAATTGCCTTCGGTTAAAACTTCACTGTTTTTATTTGATACTCAAATTGTTGATATTTCGGATATGGTTGGGCAACCTGTTGATGTTTTATTAAAAGTACAATTAGGCGGTGGAACTTATATTGATAAAGCCATGCAATATGCCGAACAATTGGTTTATGAACCGCAAAGAACCATTGTACTGTTAATTTCAGATTTTTATGAAGGGGGAAATGTTCGCACTTTAATTCAACAAACCTTATTTATGGCAGAATCGGGTATTCGCATGATCGGTTTAGGGGCTTTAGGTTATAATGCCCGCCCTGATTATTGTAAAACAACAGCAAAATCATTGCGTAAAGTTGGCATGGATATTTTAGTTTGTACACCTGAAAAATTAGCGGAATGTATGGCGCAGATTATTAGGCATTGATTAGAGAATTTTACTGAATAATATTTATTCAATTCCAAGGGTTGAGCCATTAAGTTAAGAAAAATTATATATAAATAAGATGGTTATTGAGGTAAGGTGGGCAGTATTTTGTGCCCACCCTACCAGTTTATTCAAATTTTCAAAAACAGTTACTTACCCTATCAATTTATCTAAAAATTCCCCTGCACAGCAATCCAAAATGGAAATTTTCCAACACTGATTTTCTTAACTACTTTCATTGTCTGCATATCAATAACAGCAACTTGGTTTTCTTTCGTAATCGTCACATATAACCAACGGCTGTCTTTACTTGCTCGAATGCCATGCGGTCCATTTCCGACGATAATATTAGTTACCGCATAGCTTTGAGTATCAATCACAGAGATAAAATTATCACCAATAGCCGCCGTCGCCGCATAACGACCATCTGGTGTAACATCAATGCCGCCATGTCCATTACCCACCATTAATACTTTTTTAACTTGTCCCGTTTGCAAATCCAGTACTGCCACATGATGAACAAAATCCCGTACAAATGCGATTTTTTCATCTTTTGATAAATCTAAATTATGCGGTCCTGTAATGCCAGCAACAGGAATTATTTTAATCATTTTTTGCAATTGAGTATCAATAACGCCAATCCCTTCCCCGCCTTGCAAAGTGACATAAGCTCGTTTTCCATCTTGAGTAAAGCGGGCATTATGCGGACCTTTTCCTGTTTTAATGGTATTCACTACTTTATAATTGATTAAATCAACCACGCTAATATTATTCGATCCTTGATTGCTAATATAAGCAACTTTGCCATCAGGGCTGACTTTAACTCCTTTAGGTGCTTTGCCAACTTTAACAACTGCAAGAATACTGCCTGTTTTTGCATTAAAAATATAAACGCTATTTTTTGATGGGCTGGTCGCTAAAACTAATTTAGCATCAGGCGTAATGGCGTTATACAACATATTTTCCCCGCCTTGCCATGTTATTTCTTGCGGAAAAGTTTCTAATGTTGCACTTTTTTTCATAGTAATAAAAGTGGTTTCAGGAAATTCATTGGTACTGGCTTTTTGGGTTACTGTTTGTTGCTTTTTAATAACCATTGGGATGGCTTTTAAACTGGAATAATAAGCCGCTAAATTATCAATGTCCTGATTATTTAAAGCCAGTACCATTGCCGCCATCGTTGGATCGGTCCGTTTTCCTTGTTTAAAATCTTTTAATTGTTTGACCAAATAACCCTTTTTTTGTCCTGCAAGATTTGGATATTCAGAGCTTAAGCCAATGCCATTTGCCCCATGACATCCCGCACAAATCGCTGATTTAGTTTGACCTTGTTTAATATCGCCTGCATTGGCGGTGATTGTCATAAAGCCGATAATCAGCCCTGTATATATATTTAATTTCATAAATAACCTGTTTTGTTAGTAATTAAGATATTAGAACCTAATTTTAGATGTTTTATAACAAATTGTTGGTTTTTAAATAATTATTTATTTAGATAATTTATTATCAATTAAGAGAATATTTTTTCTTTTACTGAGCTTTTAATTATTAAATTCTTTTTTATAAACAAATAGTTAGTTGTTTTGGCATTGCTATTGCTATATCTAAAATAATTAAAATAATATTGAGTTAAATAATGACTGCTATAAATTATGAAATTTTACATGAAGAAGGATTTGTTCCTGTTAAATCTTGGACCAAAGGCGTTCCTTTTGCGGAAAATGCCAAACAACAATTAAGAAATATTGCCCAATTGCCTTTTATTCATAAATGGGTGGCTGCCATGCCTGATGTTCATTTAGGTAAAGGTGCGACCATTGGCAGTGTTATTCCAACCATCGGGGCAATTGTTCCTGCCGCAGTGGGCGTTGATTTAGGTTGTGGTATGATTGCGGTTAAAACCAGTTTAACAGCGGATCAATTACCTGATTCTTTGGCCGCCTTACGAAGTAAAATTGAACGTTATGTACCACATGGTCGTAAACTTGGACGCGGAAAACGGCGGGATTCGGGCGCTTGGGGCGAACCGCCTGAAGATGTTACAAAAGCTTGGGAACCCTTAGATGCCGCTTTTAAAACTATGATTGAAAAATATCCTTTCTTAAAAAACACCAATAATATTAAACATTTGGGAACTTTAGGGACGGGCAATCATTTTATTGAAATCTGTTTAGATCAAGCCGATCGGGTTTGGGTTATGTTGCATAGCGGTTCTCGCGGAGTCGGTAATCGTATTGGAACTTATTTTATAGAACAAGCTAAAAAAGACATGGAACGTTATTTTATTCATTTACCTGATAGAGATTTAGCCTATATTCCCGAAGGCTCACCAATGTTTCGTGAATATACTTTAGCGGTGGCTTGGGCGCAAGATTTTGCTCGTATTAATCGGGAAATTATGATGCAAAGAACCTTACAAGCTTTAATTGAAGAAATTCCTGAATCTTTTACCATTGATGAGGAAGCGGTTAATTGTCATCATAATTATATTAGCCATGAAAATCATTATGGGAAAAATGTTTGGGTCACTCGTAAAGGTGCCGTAAGCGCCCGCGAAGGTGAAATGGGTATTATTCCAGGAAGCATGGGCACGCAATCTTTTATTGTTCGAGGTCTCGGAAATAAAGAAAGTTTTTGTAGTTGTAGTCATGGTGCAGGAAGAGTAATGTCACGTACACAGGCTAAAAAAGAAATTACCCTTGAAACTCATTTAAAAGCCATTGAGGGCGTTGAATGTCGTAAAGATATCAATGTTATTGATGAAACCCCTTCCGCTTACAAACCGATTAAAAAAGTAATGGAAGCACAAAAAGATTTAGTTGAAATTGTGCATACTTTAAAACAAGTCGTTTGTGTTAAGGGGTAAGTAACAAATGTTAGAGAGATGATTATTTTAATCACTGATTTTGGCATATTACCCAAGGCAAACTCGCTTTTAAG
>Ga0256847_1000543_pt1 | contig 23320 bp, 18 predicted proteins | sample TeddybearmetaG_FD_189099 | JGI IMG/M metagenome (GOLD analysis project Ga0256847, IMG submission 189099) | Hydrothermal vent microbial communities from East Pacific Rise, Pacific Ocean - Teddybear | ecosystem: Environmental > Aquatic > Marine > Hydrothermal vents | place: Pacific Ocean: East... | reverse complement strand
AATTGACTAATGTATCAGGATCTGGATTCTGACTGAAGGTCTTCAAGTGGTGGTGATCACTTCTAATCGTGACTGTCCATGATTTCTTATGAACATCTATACCAGTATAAATTGTTTGTCCACTAAAGTTTGCATTTGTACTTTTACTTCTCATGAGGTGAGGTTTTAGTTAAAAAAATTGTTTGATTTAAATTTAACTATTCTTCAGCTCATGATTTTTATACAAACATATATACTTTGCGGTTAAAGTCAACATCCCATTTGCCAACTTACGAGACCCCTTATCAACTACAGATTAAAATTGCTGGCAGTACTTCATCCTCAAAACCAATTTTTTTTTTGTAAAATGGTCAAAATAATTAAACATAGTAATTGCTTAATTGTATTAATAATGAGTTATTACCGATATTTGCATCAAATTCTGAATTAATGAAGTATCTAGTTAGTGCGGTTGTATTTATAATGCTGTTTGTCCTTCCATTGGGCTCTTGGTATTATCTTCAGTCGGGTCTTGATTATAGGAAAGATGCTTTAAAAGAGTTGGAACCCAAAGGTGAATTTTTAAGTCCTGTTTTGGATCAGAATACATTAAAGTCGAAAACTACATTAATTCATTTGAAAGATGTGGGTGATAATGTGGTTTCTGAAATATTTGGGCAGTATGGTAGTTCTCACACATTCCAATTGATCAGTATAGATGCTCCTAGCGAAGATGAAGCAAATTGGATCCAGATAGATGATTTTACGGCTAATTCTATATCCTCAGCCAATTCGAATGCTGGATTTATTCTTATAGATACAAGTGCACAACTAAGAAATATTTATCCACCAGATATGGATGGAGTACGCAGATTGATAGAGCATACATCGATCGTGTTGCCTAGAATCAAGGAAATGGATGTTAAATTGAAAGGACAATGAAAGAAAATATTCCTTTAGCTAAAAAGTTAGGTGTTGGTGCTTGGATTATTTCAGGTACAATTTTGATTCTTGTTGGATTAATGAGAAGGGTGAAGTTAGATGTAGGAATTGATTTTTCTTTTCTTCCGCCATTGCATGCTTCCTTTAATGTATGTGTAGCAATAGCGCTATTATTTGCTTTATACTTTGTAAAACAAAAAAATATTAAAGCGCATAGAAATTCGATTTTTGTAGCAATGATCTTTTCATTTCTGTTTTTACTTTCCTATGTAGCCTATCACTTTACTACAGAAGAGACTAAGTTCTGCATGGAAGGCACACAAAGAACGGTATATTTTTTATTTTTAATTAGTCATATCGTTTTGGCTGGAGTTTCATTGCCTTTTATATTATTTACGTTTATTCGAGGATATACTTATCAAGTCGAAAAGCACAAGAAATTGGCGAGATGGGTTTGGCCTGTATGGTTTTATGTAGCTATTTCAGGACCTATTTGTTATTTGATGCTTAGGCCTTGTTATTGATAAATTTCAATGAGAAATAATAAAGAGATATTCACAATATGAAAACGATAAGTAAGAAATATTCAATATTGGTTTTATTAGTATTTGTATTTCTAATGTTGCCATCAATGGAAAGTATGGCACAATGCCCAATGTGCAGAGCAGCTGCTGAAACCAATTTAGCACAAGGTGGGACAGAAGGCAAAGGATTGAACAAAGGAATTCTCTATATGCTTACTGTTCCTTATCTATTAATTGGTACTATTGGTTATTTCTGGTGGAAAAATAAAAAAGAGGAATCAATAACCGTCTAAGGCTGACTCCTCTAAAAACCCATATTCTACTCTTCGTATATCTGAGACCACTCACGAACGAAGTAATTTGGTCTTATTTATTTACTAAATTTTCGAAACATATAATTCTATTGTCGAAGACACTATTTAAAAAAGAGCAGAGCTATGCCGCTAAATTGTGGGAAGCGGGGGCAGCATTCGCAGCAGAGCCTTTTTAGCGGCTTGATTCTTTTGTTTCGTTTTCTTATCAAGAAGAAAATGAAAGCCAGTCGCGGCGAGCGACCATATATGTTTGAAAGAATAAACTCTAATATCAATATCAATAAAAAAAAATATTGCGTAAATAATTGAATATTAGTAAATTATGAAACTTTAGTTTTGGAATTAAATGTACTCTATTTCGACCCTGAGAGTATTTTTAAAAAGCATGACTATAACCCACAGTCCATTGAAAACCACTATTTCTTACTTTGAGATCAGCAATAGGGTTGTTTATTATATTTGAAAAACTGTGTTGATATCTAATATCTGTGAATAGTTTTCCAGTTTGTGTCATATATTCTGCTCCTCCTCCTATTATTCCAGAAATATCAGTCCTATTATAAATGCTACTTGATAAATCCAAGTTAATTTTTGGCAGATTAAAATCAATTAATAAAGTCACCTGAGGTTGTATTTTTGCAGAAGTTGCATAACCTATAGATGGTCCTGCCAATCCATAAATTTTAACCCTTCCTTGCCCAAGCTTTATCTTTGCAAGTAATGGAGTTTCTATATAGTTGATAGTAGTTCTCGCTTTTGCTCCTACCGGTACATTGACACCAAATACATCAAACGAAGTCCCTTCATTGATAGTAAATCCCTTTTTTGAATAAAGCAATTCTGCTTGGAATGAGAAATTCTGATTTACTGGGATTTCGGCAAGTGCACCTATTACATATGAAATGTGTGTAGATGGAGCATCATTTACGGCATCAATAAAAACATCTGCTTTTGCGTCTGAAAAATTTAGTCCACCTTTTACTCCAATATTTACTTGTGCAGTAGATAGGGTAGTTGTGAATACTGTGATTGCTGCGATTATGTATGTAATCTTTTTCATAGCCCAAAATTTTAATGGTTAGTAATATTGAAGGTAAGACTATGAAGTGATGTTAATAAAGGGTTATAGCGTTGTTATTAAAATTAAAAGATGAAAAGTGTAAAGTTGTAATTGTAGATTTGCTATAAGTTTTATTGTCCTGATCTAAAGTAGCTGAAGATATATCGGACACCTAAATTTGCGTGCACTCTAAATTTTGATTCGGAGTTTATCTTATAATTTGGGCTAACATCAATGAAAAAGTTGACAGGAGTGTGTTCTAAAGTATATTCCATACCAACGATTGCACTTGGTGAAAATTTTACTTTGTTGTGTCCTAATTCTTCTTCAAAGCTTGCAATCAATCCAAGACCTGAATACCACTTTAGAGTTGGAAGTTCAGATGTTACATCAAAATGAAATTTATAAAAGCTACCTATTAGGAAGTCTGATTGATTCGCTACTCTGGTAAGTCCGAGCAGAGCTTCAAAAGATCTACCTTCTGCTGTATAAATTGAAAGTGAGACTGCAGTATAAGTTCCAAGCCTGCCTCCAAATGAGCCTTCATAATCTTGGGCTTGGGCCAATTGTATTGAACAAACAAAAAACATTATTGAAAAAAGTAGTGATCGTGAATACATGGAAAGGTTCATATTGATTTAATTTTCAGCAAATATACATATTATGAATGTTTGTTATGTGTTTAAATTTATAAGTGTTTAAACATTAACTCACTATTGACATTTTTATTCTGATTTAAATGGCGGAATAGATAATGAATGGTATCTCTAAAGGACTGAATTGGAGAAAACTAAAACCTTGTAAACTGCTGTTCTTTTATTATATCTGGCTTATTTGTGTTTTTGATCTACACTCATTAAATTACTCATCAAAACGTAGTCTCATAATAATAAAATAAATTAAAAAAAAATCTGAATTCTAAGATGCAATTATCATAAGTGTTACGGTTTCCAACCGATGAATAATTTAAAAAAAATGTTGTAAAGATAAGACAAAGACTGACTTTCAGCCAGCCTTTGAATTGATGCTCAAGCATATTGAACTTTTTTTCATCCTTACTTATAATACGGTATTGGCAATACTAGTTGTTAAACTTTTTAAACTACCAGTAGTCTGGTTTTTGCGATTAGTCATAATAGCAATCACCAATCCATTATCCCGATACACCCGCATAAAAGTTTGTGTACCTTTAAAAGAACCCCCATGTTCTGCCACTTTTTTTCCGTCTATGGTAGGAACTCTCCAGCCAATACCACGAACGAAACTAGGATTGACTCTTTTCCAGAGTACATTGTCTCTTGTAGTTTTACTAACAATTTTGCCGTCCAAAACCTTCCAGCCAAACCAGGCTAAATCAACTGGAGATGTTTCAATACCACCTCCAAAAATTTTCCAACTGTTATTAGATAGGGAAGTTGGAGTATTATTATTATTATATGGTTTGACACGTTCATAATTAGCAGGAACAGATGCACTAGCAAACATTGCTCGCATAGAGCTCAATCCTTGCGGTACTGCAATTTCAGATTGAACGAGTTGAGCCGATGTTTTTCCAGTAACTTTTTCCAAAACAGCAGCTAAATAGGTAAAACCGTGTGTAGAATAATTATAGCTCGATCCTGTTGTACAATTGCTAACAAACGGAGCATTCCAGATTTGTGACAAAGCATCAATTGCTTTTACATAATGTTGTGTGGATGGTTCTGGACCGCTATAAGCCTGAATACAACCTAGATGTGCAAAAAGCTGGGCAACGGTATGTTTATGACTAGCTGGTAAAGTGACTTGACTGCCATTGGACTGACTTACATTTGTAAGATAACTTAGGGTAGTATTATTTAGGTTTAGTTGTCCTTTTTCCTGGAGTTTTGCCGCGATTGTCCCTCCAATCACCTTAGAAATAGAGGCTGCCAAGTAGACCGACTCACCATGTGCTACTTTTTTTGCTTCTTTGTTGGCATGTCCAAATCCTCTGCGGTAAATCATTTTTCCGTCTTTTACAACAGCTACTGAAATGCCAGGTAGATTGTTGTCACTACGATATTTTTTGATGAGTGCATCTATTTGACCTTTTTTACGGTACTTCATCCGACTGGCGTTCTCGATCCATATACCACCATATCGATCTCCAGATTTTGTTTGATACCGTTCAAAATCTATTAAGCGATATCCTTTGTCTCTGTACTCTCTCCAAAGATTAGCAAATTCTAAAGATGTACGATTGGTCCTGATTTGATTACTATAGCCAGAGCGTTTTTCCCAGATAGCAGCATATTTTTCAATACGCCCTACTTTATAAACCTCAAAATCAAGGAGCAAGTAGCCTTGTTTGCTGTATTTATCCACTTTTTCCTGATAGGCTTTTCGAGACATATCTCTATTTTGTGCCCAAGCTACATTCTCTTTATTTTGTACCCAAATAGCAGCATAGCGCAAACCATTCCTGGTTTGATAAACTTCTATATCTACCACTCTGTATCCTTTACTTTTTTGTTGTTGAAAAAAAGTCCCATATTCGCTGGCAGTTAAATCGCGCTTGGAGGTCCAACCATATCCTTCTTTGTTTTTGACCCAGATGCCCGAATATTGCTGCTTACCTTTGACGATGTAACTTTCTATATCTGTTGGACGATAACCTTTATCACGAAAACTAGCCCATTTTTTCTTATACACCTTGCTGCTCATATTTCGAAAAGCTGCCCATTTTCTGTTGTCGGTATTTTTTCTCCAAACCATCGCATATTTGATTGTAGAGCCTACTTTATATGTGTCGGTATCAATGAGGATATAGTCTTTTTTATACTTCTTAAATTTTTTCCCAAATTCGGTACTGCTTAAGTCCCTAAAGGAAGCCCAAGCAATGTTTTTTTCAAATTTAATCACTGAGGCTTCTATTGAACTGACAGTAATTAAAAAAGTTAGGAAAAAGCAGATGGCTCGAATAATTTTTTTTTGAAGAGCTGCTAGAGGTAATACTGTTTTGTGTGTAAATAAATTTCTCATAACATTTTTTTATTTAATTGATAATAATGGGTTATTAAGATTCTTAATATCTATCCTCTTTAAGGACAGTGCAAAGATGTTAGTTTTGGGAGCAGAATTCAATAGGAAATTTCCCCTAATTGCATAAGTGTTTCTCCCTTTTTTTGAATAATGAATTGATTTAACTCTGATTATATGAGAAATTCACAAATATAAAACTCCATATAAAATGATGAGACCATTTTCGTCTCAGAAATTGTATCTGAGCGAAGTTTTATGTTTGATCAGGACTTAAAAACGGGTTTGATTGCACAATGCTATATGAATATAAATTCAGTAAACTAAGAAATGATTCAATAATAAAGTAACATCTTCTACTTGTTATTTTATTATTCTACAGCGTTAAAAAGCCTCGACAATGCCCTGCATTGTCTACGTTTTTTGCCTTGTTGAAAAATAAAATACCTGCGTATAAAAGCGAACTTTATTAATGTATCATTCCTAAGAAATGAAAGACAAATAATATTGCATATAGAGTATTCTAATCATAATCAGACAGTACATTAAAGGCAATCAGAACTTATTTAGATTCATTAATGCTGGTGGAAGTAATATTTTTAATGTTGTCATTTACAGCAGGATCAAATGACTGATTGTATTTTATTTTTGCTAAGGCAACAAAAAAGTGGATTTGATTCAACAGAAATATTAATTATCCCTCAAAATTAAATGATATCGAGACAACCTGAGAAAAAACATTTTCCAATACTCTTGCAGGCACCAATTGATTGTCATAAATCAGATTATTGGTGATACCTCTTGAGAACTTAATCTCGGGTGAGAATATGAAAAATGGATAGAAAAATTGCATTCCTAATCCTACTTCCCATTGAAAATCGTGAGATGAAAACTTTAGGATCGACTGTTTAGAATCGCTATTACCTGCCACATCATAACCATACTTGAGGCCACCCGTGATAAATACTCTTTTGTCTTTGTATGGTTTTGACTTGTACCTTATTTGGAATGGTAGTTCGAAATATACAGGTTCTGCATTATTGAATTCTGTGGCATTTGTGCCTACTTGCGTGAATGCTAGTTGGCGAGAAGCAAACGAAAATCCTGGTAGAAATCTAAAATCAAAATGATCCCCTAATTTGAGATTTGCGATCATATGCAATTCTAAACCAATGCCACTGGCAGGTTCGACAATTTTAATCTCATCGTTTCCAATAAAAAATCTAGATTGATTAAGGATATAACCACTATTATTAATCCCAACATTGAGACCAAAATAGTAGGCCTTCTTCTGAAAGCCTTTGTAGTTATAGTTGTCTACAGAGTTTCTCTGACCACATAGAAATCCTATGGTGAGGACAGAAACAAGGAGACTTAATATTATTTTTTTGCCAAATAAATGGTGCATATGCCGAAGCTTAAAGGCTTGTAAGTAATATCTACAAAACCAGTTTTTTTCAAAATTGATGCAAAGTTATCATAATCGGGAAAAACCTGCACAGATTCGTATAAGTATTCGTATGCTTTCGGATCTTTTGAAGTTAATTTACCTATAACGGGTAAAATATATTTAAAGTATGCATTGAATATCTGCTTTAACGGGAATATTTTTGGTTTAGAAAATTCTAAAATCATACAAGTACCATTTTTTTGAAGTACCCTATTCATTTCAGAAAGTCCCCTTTCAAGATTCTCAAAATTTCTAACGCCAAACGCTGCCATAACAGTATCAAAACTGCCATCATTAAAACGAAGATTCTCAGAATCACCTTGTTCTAAAGATATAATAGAAGTCAGGTCTTTTTTATCGACCTTGGTTTGTCCTACCCTCAACATCTCTTTGGAGATATCAAGTCCGATTATCTTTTCTGGAGACCAAATCTTGGTACTCATAATTGCGAGATCAGCAGTTCCTGTTGCTATGTCAAGAATATTCTTTGGATTATTCTTTTTGAGCATTCGCAATGCCTTTTTTCTCCAAAGCACATCAACCCTAAGAGATAGAAGCCTATTCAGAAAATCATAATAAGGTGCAACCTTGTCAAACATACTAGTCACTTGTGCCTTCTTAGAATCTTCATCACTATCGTAAGGTGTTATTTTTTTGTATTCCGCCATTGTCTATTTTACTAAAATGCATAGTCTATTGGTTTATCAAATATTATAATCTAAGATAAATCCAATTAGTTTTGCATCGTACAAAGATATTAATAGATATATACAATTATTGTTTTCTATAAATTGAATTATCTAGATGAATTGTAAAAATCGAAGAATTAGATATATTCTTAAAATTAGAGACACTTAGGATAACATCAAATATGAGTAAAATCCCATTCTTATTGGTACTTAAATATTACTGGGAGGCAAAAACGATCTTTAGTGCCCATTCTCCTTTTATTTATCAATTCATGAAAAATGTGATGGGTGATAAGAGCGAAAGTGAGAACTTAAGGCATATTGAGTTGAAAAGAAGAGATTTAGTCAACTCAAAATCATCTATACCTTTTATTGAGTATGGGGCTGGCTCTTCAGTGGGTAGAAATGATTCTAAACGAAAGGTTTCGGATGTAGCGAAGAACTCACTTTCTGGAAAAAGGCAATGCAGGATAATGCACAATCTAGTCAAACAATATGATTTAGAAAATATCCTTGAAATTGGTACTTCACTAGGTATCTCTACTGCTTATCTGGCAGTTGCAAATCCAAATGCTAAGATCATAACACTAGAAGGGAATCCTGATTCTGCTAATATTGCGAAGACTCTGTGGAAGGAATTGAATTTAGAATCAATTAATGTAAATGTAGGGGAGTTCAGCAATACTATGAATAAAGCAATTGATGAATTTCAAGCTATAGATATGGCTTTTCTTGATGGTAATCATAGGAAGCAGGCAACGATTGATTATTTCAATTTGCTAAAGCCAAAGGCTATTCAAAAAAGTGTATTTATTGTTGATGATATCTACTGGTCAAAAGGAATGAATGAGGCCTGGAACGAAATTATTCAGGATGAATCAGTTGCCCTTTCAATTGATTTGTTTCGAATGGGCATTGTATTTTTTGATCACTCAGTAATGCCTAAGCAGCATTTTAAATTGATTTCTTATAAACTGAAGCCGTGGTCGATTGGACTTTTTGGTTGATTATGTTGTCAATGTATTATTTTTAACCGCAAAGTAGGCGCTAAGGATGCTCAAGGTTCGCATAGTCAGATGTGTTCGATACTAATATATTAAAATAAATCATATATATAATGTTGACTTACCTGATTATAGCTATCTTTAGATGTTATAATCTTAATGAGATGAAAGCTTTACATATTACAGCATTTTGTATTCTTGCCTATGGTACTTTGAATGGGCAAGTTGGATTTTTTGATGGTACTGCACAGGTGCTTGGAGAAGAAGAAGTTTACAGTACTATATGCATTGGTTTTGATGATTTGAATGGTGATCTAAAGGATGATCTTTTCTTATTGGATGAAGGGAAGGTGCTTAAAACATTTATACAAGGACCTCCACGTGAATCATTTTCCTATAAAGAACATTTACAAGTTTCTGCTTTTGGAGATTGGGCAATTATATCGGGTGATTTGGATAATGATGCATCACCTGAGATTATTTGTAGTGGTATTGAAGATGGATCGCAATTTTTAGGTTTTGATGGAGACACCTACAATACTATTTATAAAAAAGGGGATTCAAACTATGCTCAAAATTCGAACTTGGTAGATTTAAATAATGACGGGTTTCTTGACTTCTTTGTGTGTAATGATGATGGTGAAAATTTCATGTTTTTGAATGATGGAAGTGGGGGAATGATAGAGACAAAGTTAATTGATTTTCAGACTACACCAGATGATGATATGTCTGGAAATTACACGAGTATATTTGCAGATATTGACGGTGATGATGATCTTGATTTGTATATCGGGAAGTGTAGGGCAGGAGTGACAGATCCTGAAGATCCGAGAAGAATCAATACTTTGTATATTAATAATGGCGACGGAACATATACAGAAAATGCAGAGGCTTTTGGACTCAATACCGGGGCTCAAAGCTGGTCAGTAGACGCAGGTGATGTTGATAATGATGGAGACACAGATATTATTATTGCCAACCACGATAGAGCACATGATTTGATGATAAATGATGGGAATGGACATTTTGATCGCAAGACAATTATTCCAGATGGATACCATAGTTTTGCTTATCAAAGTTTCTTTGGTGATTTTGACAATAATGGCTGGTTGGATATATTTATTACTGATCCTTCGACGACTTTTATTCTGTTTAATGATGAAATGAGTTTTACAAGGAGAGACTTGATAGGTAGTGGGAGACAAGCATTTAGTGGTGCCACAGGAGATTTAAATTCAGATGGTTTTCTTGATTTATATTTAAGCATTGCCAATTCATTTCAAAACCCCTCTAGTATAGCAGATAAAGTATATCTGAATGATGGGAATTCAAATAACTATTTGGATATCAATTTGGTAGGTACATCTTCTAATAGAGATGCAATAGGTGCAAAGGTTATCTTGTATGAAGGAGACTATATTCAATCTAGAGAAGTATTAGCGGGAAAAAGTTATGGAATAATGAATACTACTCAAATTCATTTTGGGTTAGGTAAAACTTCAAAAATAGATTCTATAAAAGTTAAATGGCCTTCTGGAATTGAAACTACAATTGATGATATTTTGAAGGTCAATACTCTAATGAATATAACAGAAAACGGATGTGTAACTTCTATTTTAATGATGTCAGATCTTCAATTGTGTGGAGGAGATTCTATCGAAGTAAGTTTGCCTATTGGATATGACAATTACAAATGGTCAGATGAATCTAATGAAGCCAATATATGGATTACTGAACCAGGATGGTACAGAGCAGAATTAGAGAAAAATGGGTGTATTACTAGGACATCTTATTTTGAAGTGACAGAAGAAATAAATTTGTCTCCAGATGATATCCTTCCAAATATAGATCAAGTGGTATGTGAAGGTGATTTAGTCAAACTTAAATCATATCCAGGAACTTCTTATTCATGGTCAACTGGTGATATTACTCAAGTGATAGATGTGGTGGATTCTGGAATTTATAGCCTTGCTATGACCACTAATTGTGATACTTATATTTCGAATCAAGTTGAGGTATTATTCGCAGATATAAATTTACCTATTGTAGAAAGTGATAGTATAATATTAGGGGGAAACGCAACATTTATAAGTGAAGGCGAAGAACTATATTGGTATCAAAACAAAAATGACGTAGAACCTTTGGCAATAGGAAATGAATTTATAACTCCTGCACTGTTTGAAAGCCAAACTTATTATGTTGGAGAACCGAATTCGGGATATGGATTTGCTAAAAACATAATGCCTATTGTTCCCTTAAATAGTGTTGGAGATACAATCTATACAGAAAATGAATTTGTCCAATTCGAAATTTTAAATGATTTAACTTTAAATTCTGTAAAAGTCAGAACGCAAAAAGTTGGCTTCAGAAGGGTTTTGATTCTAGAAGGAAATATTATACTGACAGGAATCACAGTTGATCTTACTGTTGGGGTGAATACTATAGATATAGATTATAGTTTTAGTCCAGGAGTATATACTATAGGAACTTTTGATGCTGTAAACCAAACTAATTTAGGGACTGACCATCCTCAATTGTCATATTCTACTGTTTATTCAAACGCTGACAAACGAATTGAAGGATACCTCAAAGTAGAAGATAGCGAAATATATCCAGGAACAACTCCTTACTTTTTTGATTGGGATATTGATTATGGATTTTATTACTGTGAGCCAAGAGTTCCTGTTCATGCTATAGTGAAAGATCCTGTTTCTACGGATGATTTGAATGTGAATTCTATCATTTATCCAAATCCAACTTCTGGTCAGATTAGCATAAGGACAGATATGGAAGTTCCATTCAATATTGATGTTTTTGATGTGTCAGGGCGGAATGTTATTAATACTATTAGAGGTGATAAGGCATTTATGACAGTTGAAATGCCTATAGTTTCAGGTTTGTATTTATTGAAATTGACTAATGGAAGATTTAGTAAGGTGGAGAAGGTATATGTTTATTGAAATCCTAAATTGGATGTTGACTTTTTAACCGCAAAGTTCGCTAAGGATGCGCAAAGATCGCGAGGTTTTTAGAGCCATTTTGGGGTGTAAGTTGTTGAATGAGCTTCGATGCTTTTCATTAAAAGTGATGGATCGCTTTCACAGATAAGTTGTTCGATAGGCTGAGGTTTTAGAAATTTTTCTTCCATCATATGTTCAAAAAATGAGAATAACTTCGAATAGAAACCTTCCACGTCATAAAAGGCAATTGGCTTTTGGTGGAGTCCAAGTTGAGTCCACGTCATTACTTCTATGATTTCCTCAAGTGTACCTATTCCTCCAGGCATGGCAATGAATCCTTGGGAGCGTTCAGCCATGATTGCTTTTCTTTCATGCATGGTATCAGTGACAATCAATTCAGTCAATCCTGTATGTGCAACTTCCCTATCTACAAGATGTTGCGGGATCACACCTACCACTTCTCCACCTAATCTCATTATTTCATCTGCGATGACACCCATAAGTCCAACATTCCCGGCACCATAAACTAAATGATAACCGTGGTTTACCATAATTTGACCCAAGACTTTAGCTTGTTGAGTATAAATTGGATTTGATCCTTTGCTAGATCCGCAGTAGACAGCTAGATATTTTTTCATCCGCAAATGTAGAAATAGCATTTTAGATAATAAAGAGATTTTGAAAAATAATTTTAGTGAGATGTATTAGACATAAGTCATTAATATTCAGTAGATAAGCTTAATTAAGAGTAGCTGTCAAGAAAAAAAAAGACAATTATTTTAAATTTTATTGCTTAGGCACTTTTTGGTATCGACTAATGTTCTATTTTTGCATTCGATTTAAATAATCAATACGGTGATTGTAGCTCAGTTGGTTAGAGCACCGGTTTGTGGTTCCGGGGGCCGTGGGTTCAAATCCCATCTTTCACCCAAAGCGGGATTAGTGTCAAAACTAGTTCCGCTTTCGTTTTTAATGTCTAATGGCGAACCAAATTTATTTGGATAGACTAGTTTGTAAAAAAAAAGGAACGATCAAATGATTTAACAATTCCCCTTTCTGAGATCACTCATTACACTCGAATAAACCTTAGATATTCCGTTTCGAATGTAATCTTATCTACGATCTTGAGATAATAAATACCTGATTTAAGATGAGCTATTTCTATAGTTTGATCATTCACCCTAAATATTACTCTACCACTAATATCCATTACACTAATGTCATATTCTTTAGCATTCAAATTAGCCAGAAAGATTTCAGATGAAGACGGAATAGGGTAGACATATGGCTTTTCTATATTAATGTCATTAAGAGCAGTAAGTGTCTCACCATCACAATCTTCATCAATATCATTGTCCAAAATTTCAATAGCATCTGGGTTAATTGAAGCATCTTCATCATTACAATCGATATCAGATAGATAGCCGTCATCATCGTTGTCAATTATTTTATCTGAGCGATAATATTCAGTGCCATACTGGTCAGTTTTCTTTGAAAAAATAACTCTTCCTCTGACTTTACCAAGAAAAAAATCTGAACCGGCATACCTCAAACTTGTAATGGTATCTAATTCATTGATTTCTGTCCTATAGATTCCAATTTGAAAGCTTTCATCTCTATTGATAACAACATAATCTTTACCTAAGTCTATCATTTCGAATAAATCTATATCCTTTGTTTTTATATCTAAAAATGGCTCGTTTAATGTTGTTGTTCCATCAGTATGAATTAAATTGTATTCGTTTTCATCGTTAGAAATATCATTGAAATAAAAGATTTGATCATCTATGAAAAACAAATCAGAATAGACGGAAATGTCAGATGAAAGATTTACCAATTCCGAATTATCAAGGTCATAAGAATACAGATTCGATTGGGTTCGAATAATTAAATGATTACCCAATTTGTGAAAACTTTGATGACTCCCAAACGTAGATAATTTTTTTGAACTGCCTGATGATACATTTATTAAGTAAGTATCTAAATAGCTATTGCTCGTAATCTTTGCATTGATAAGGAGATAATTATCAAAGGCAATTGCAGAACTTATGGTATGATAATTCCCTAATCCGTTATTTTGTAAATACTCTTTTACTAGGATAGTACCGTTAGTCGTACCATCTGAAATTATCGTTCTTTCTGAAGTTGAGTTTGTGCCTTGGTCAGAACTGACATATAGATCTCCTAGTTGTGATGCAATGACTGATTCGTAAGTATTCCAGATTCCTAGTGAGTTAGAAGTAGTAGAGCTGCCACTGATAAAGATCAATTTGTTTTCGTTGTCGCCTTGGTCTTCATAAACCACAACCCCATCTTTATACGGATGCATTGCATTAAAATCATTTGGTAGTATCTTTCTAAGTTTGAGTTCCCCGTTTTTTATTGAGTAAATCCTATTGTCATTATCAGCTACAAAGATGACTCCTCCAACTATCCTAAGAGATCTTGCACTAGCCTGAGTGCCATACCTTCTTTTTGTTCCTTCAGGAGTGCCATCAGTGCTGTACACTTCAAGATTGTTAGAACTTGCAGATCGAGCTAAGTAATACATTAAATTATCTGAGCTGCTTACACCTACATCATAATTAGTTGAAATACCATTAAAGGAATTTTGGCTATGGTCTTTTAGTAATGTGAAATCTTGACTTTGGATAGAAGAAGCTAGTAAAATGATTGCGGTTAGTATAAATATTGTTTTCATGTCTTTGATGTAAGTATTTTAGTAGATCAAAAATAGTAGGTTTATCAATGTTCCTATAACTGAATATCTTTTATTCTGTGACATTTTTATTTGACTAATTAATAATGAAGTGTAAATTCATTCTATTTCTGAGAGGCTAATTATCTAGATATATGTTGCTTTATGAATTACTAAAAAAGAGAAAATGAAAGCCAGTCGCGACGAGCGACAATATTCGTTTGAAAGAACATACTTCATTATCAATAACAATTCAGTATGAGACGCAATTAATTGAATATCAATAATATATTTACTGCGGAATTTTAGTTACTTATTCTACTATTCAATATGATTATTATCAAGCATGAATTTAATTCAACGTTTGAATGATAATTGTATTTTTATAAGTTTATATCTGGAGAAATGTCTATGTTTGAGGGAGATTTCTCCAGATATAAAACATAGAGTAATGGAATTAGTTGGTAGAGAGAAGGAAATTGAAAAGTTAAATAGTTTAATGAATTCGAGGCTTCCAGAGTTTTTAGCACTTTATGGCAGAAGGCGAATTGGTAAAACTTTCCTCATTAGAGAGTACTTCAAGTCTCACATTGTTTTGGGTTTTTCGGGAGCTTTCGAAGTGGAATATGATTTACAACTGGATAATTTTTTTTCGGAATATACTAGGTGGACAAAAAACAAGAAAGAACAGACACCTCCAGAGAATTGGCGAACGGCCTTTAATTATATCTCGGATTATCTTTATACGCTTTCGAGGCGGAAGCGGATTGTCTTATTCATAGATGAACTGCCTTGGCTAGATACACCTAGATCAGGCTTTGTTTCAGCTTTAGAGTATTTTTGGAATCAGCATGGATCCCAAATGAAGAATTTAATCTTTGTGGTTTGTGGCTCGTCAGCTTCTTGGATGCAAAGCAAATTGATCAAAAATAGAGGGGGATTACATAATAGAACCACTGCACGTATTAATCTTCAACCCTTTACACTTAGAGAGACAGAGCTATATATCAAAAAGAGAAAAATTAAGCTATCTCGATATCAGATTATCCAGCTATATATGGTAATGGGGGGAGTTCCTCACTATCTCAAAGAGCTTACCACGGGCAAAAGTGCTGCTCAATTAATAAACGAAATTTGTTTTACTCCTGAAGGTTTGCTTTCAGATGAATACAATCAACTTTATTATTCCTTATTCAGCAATGCAGAGAATCACATTGCAATTATTGAAGCACTTGCAGCAAGACCTAATGGTTTAGTAAGAAACGATTTATTGAAGTACTCTGGAGTGCCTGAAGGAGGGACTTTTACCAGAGCACTCAAAGACCTCTTAGACAGTGGATTTATATCAAGCTATAAGCCTTATAAAAAGAAGAAAAAAGATATGGTCTATAGGTTGATAGATCTCTATTCTTTATTTTATCTAAAGTACATTAAAGACAATGTAAATACTGTTAATAATCAGTGGCAAGCCATTCGAAAGGAAGGATCATTCACTGCCTGGAGTGGCTATGCCTATGAGAATATTTGGATGATGCATATCCCTCAAATATTACAGGCACTTCAAATATATGGAACATCCATAGACGTGTCATCTTGGAAATATCGAGGAGATGAGAATATGCCTGGAGCTCAGATAGATTTGTTGATTGAAAGGGGAGATGATGTCATCCATATTTGCGAAGCTAAGTTCTCTAAGAATGAATTCATAATCACCAAAAAATATGCTCAGGACTTAAGACGTCGACGCTCTGTATTCGAATATGCGACAAAGACTAAAAAGTTGATAGTCACTACATTATTGACTACTTATCCTACGATTCAGAATCAGTACTATCAGGATGAAATTCATTCTGAAGTAACGTTGGAGGGTTTGTTTGAGTAGATCTATATCTGGAGGAATGTCTATAAAATGTATAGATTTCTCCAGATATAGGATTGGTTTTAAATTTTAATCAACGACTATTTGTTTATATTGTGGTTCATAAATTGAAATAATGAATCCGTATATCCATTCTAAAATATCAGTAAAGAAACGAGGAGGAATTATAGAAGATTATTATCCAATTCATTCATTCATTCATGGATTGTACAAAAGAATTATGCAGTGATAATAGACATAGAATACTTCATAACCATTGGGGTATAAGACAGGTTATGATTCCAATTTTTGGGCATACAATCATTAATCTCTTGGGGTTTAATTCGCCGATGCTTGCATCGAAAAAGTAATTTCAAATGAAGTAATAGTAATAATAATAAATATGTTAGGAGATAATAACAGAATAAAAAGAAGCATAGCATGACTGGGGGCTGACCGATCTCGAAGAGTGGCGACGATAGTCGACAAGAAAAGGAACGCGTAAGCGGTGCGTGGCATTGAGTGGCATATAGTCCGCCCACCACTATCGTGTTCCTTCACTTGAAGCACTGTCGTACTTCACTCAATTGCATTGAGATCGCTCAGTCCCATTGCAGCATGGCTATTAGCCAGTCTTGATTTTTTTGCTTCTGTTTTTTATCAATGAAGGACTGAGGGATCTTTTATAAAATAAAAGTGATAATGGAATTATCAAACGAGGGAACACGTAAGTGGTGGGAGGCAAGGCCTAGCCGGCGAGGCGAAAGATAGATTGAAATAAAGAATATCAAATTAATAAAAAAATGTCATTTTAAATAGACCTTGTGATACCTCGTATGCTTGCATCGAGGTAGTTCATTAAAACGTCATTTTGAAATGCACCCAAAGAAGCTAAGAAATTTGCATTCGAAAAACAGACTATCTTACTTGAATAGAAGTAAGATCAGCACCCATCTTTACATTCTTTAAAGACTCTCTTATGTCATGAATCTTATCTTGAAATAAAGGCTTGCCTGCTATATTTTCTAATACATTTTGAAGCTCTAGCTTTTCTTCTACAGTGTTTAGTATGACCTTTGAAGGATTTTTTTTCATAACTGATTGTATTTAAATCTAAAAGATTTTAATCATAATTTATGACCTAAAGTTACTAATTTTTAGGCACTATTACTATTGAATTATACAATTGTCCATTTACAAACTCTGCTAATATATTCCTCTTAATACCATAAAACGCATAGTCATGAGTTAAAGTTTCATAATTTCTAGTAACATACATATTATAAAGTCTAGTTCGTCTTATGTCTGAACCACTCACGATCAAGCATGATCCTAAATTTTTGCTAAAAAATAAGGGAATAGAATGTAGCACTGTATTGAAGACTTTATAGGCATCACCATTATTGGAATTAATGCTGTCATCAAAATCAAATTCACCATTGATTTTATCTCCAAAACCTAAGTTGAAAATTTCAAATTTACTGCCATTTGCTAGCGTTAATTGACTTTCAATAGATTGATATTTGATAACCTTTATAGTATCATAAATACCATTGCTGATAAATGTGAATATTTGATTTTCATTATCGCTTTGTGTCTCGTATTTGGCTATGTCCATTTAAAATTAGAAATTGTACTTGCCTTTACAACCACTAAGTTTCTGTTTTTGTGACAAATCAAAACGTGAAATATTAATTTTTAATTAGTCCTTTTAGTTCAATGTTTTTAGTGTAAATATAGGATTTGAGAGAAAGACTATTGACTAAGGGCAAATAGTCTTTCTCTCAAGATACTTTTATCATCATCAATTAACTTCACCAATTATATAACTTAAACTCAGGAATCTTATTCTTTTAGTGTTACAGCTAATATAGCAATAAATAAAAGTGCCAATTCATTCAATTTCGAATGAATTGGCGCTTTATGAAAATAAAACAATTAAAATGAAATATTACATTCCACTCAATTCATTTACAATTCTATCTGCTTTGTACACATACATCATAGCAGCAATAATACCACCAGCATGAACACTTACCGTTCTATTTAATTCAGGATCAAAAATAAAGTTACTTGGCAAAGATTCAATATTACCATCGAAAATAAGTCCTACAGCTTCTCTGCATTTAGAAGAGATTTCATCAAATCTATTGAATTATTAAAGAAGCAATCCTTACTTCACCCTTTTGAGAAATTAATACTTTGTATAATCCATTTGGTATTTTTAGATTATTTATAGTATGTTTATTATCAATAGTTTTGATTTTTTTAGAGTAAACAACCTTACCCTCTATGTTATATATTCTAATATCAACTGGATTGTGATTTGAGTGAAAAGGATTTTCGAATGTGAATGTATCTCCTGAAATTGGATTAGGGAAAATTTTGAATTTTTTAGTTTCTGATGATATGTCATTTGACGAAGATATGCCGCAGTTAATGAGCCCTCCTTCTTTTATCTTACAAGATGAATTTATATCTACATTTTCAAAATATTGTGACTCTTGACCAGCCCAATCTATTATTAGACTATCAATTACTTGAGCATCATTTAATCCAAAGTGTACGACTAAAGAGTTTTGACTGTTATACCCACTTTGACCAGTTATCCTTCTAGTTTGCCAAACCGGTTGGCCATTAATTGTTGCTTTTATTCTTACTACTGTACCTATTGCTGATCGATTGGTTTGACTGCCTTCACATGATAGTTTGAACCAGTTATTGTTATTGCCTTCATTTCGATAGAGTCCATTTTCTTGGTTGTCATCTTTACAATTGGCAAGAAGTAGGTCCATGAATCCATCATTGTCATAATCTCCCCAAGCGCAACCAAATGTCCAACCTTCTTGAATAGCAGGAGCACTTGTCGTATTTTTATCAAATGATCCATCGCCGTTATTGATATAAAAGGAGTTTTTTTCAATACCTCCAAACGCATTGCAAACAAACAAATCAAGATCTCCATCATTATCAACATCGGCAAAAGAAGAACCAAATGCCCAACCTACATCTTCTACTATTGACTGCTCAGTGACTTCAGTAAAAGTACCATCTCCATTGTTAAAAAATAGTTGGTTTTCTTGCCCTTGATAGTTGGCTACAAATAAATCAAAATCTCCATCGTTGTCTATATCTGCCCATGAACTTCCTGCAGAATTCTTATTTGAATCTAGAATGGCCAGACCTGTTTTATTAACAAATTCACCATTTCCAATATTTTCGAACAGCTCGTTTTTTTGATTTCCTTCATTGGTGATAAAAAGATCAGAATCACCATCATTGTCATAGTCTATCCAGTCCACTGAACGTGATGGAAGATTAGAATTCACTGGTGGTCCAGAATTGATTTCCTCAAAGTTGCCATCTCCTAAATTATGAAATAGTTTGTTCCTTTTGTTGCCTTCACTGTTTGTGACATATAGGTCTATCAAACCATCATTATCCATATCTCCCCATGACGCTGTTTCGGAATACGAACCTGTGTTACTTATTATATTTTCAACACCTTCGAAAACTCCATTACTAAGTCCTCTATAGAAATTGTTCTTTTGGCCATACCAAGTTACTACACATGCATCTAAATCACCATCATTATCGGCATCTGCAAAAGTAGCACCATCAGATTTAGCATTGTCATTAACGATCGGGTCATCGTTTACTTTTATAAAGGTACCATCTTGGTTGTTGAGGTAGAGCATGTTGTTTTGACCAGAAGATGGTCCATTAGAAATGAATATATCGTCCCATCCATCATTGTTTATATCAATGAAATTTGCACTTCGAGATGCAGATTTAGTATTGACTACGTCTCCTGCGGTTATTTTAGTAAATGATTGTCCATTTAAAACTATCGTAATAGTCACTACAAAAAATAATAGAAGAGTCTTTTTCATAATATGTTTTTACAAATAGAGCATGATCTCAGCTTATTTTTTTGATAAAAGTAAATACTGCACTTTCTTACGTATGGAAACTCCAAATACATAGTCTAATGCAAAATGTTATGAAATATATGTAGATGGTGGGGAGTTAATGGTAGTTCATATATCTTGGACAAAAAATGAATTTATTTTTTTGCAATTTTGTAAAATGAAACGTAGAGTTGGAATACATATAGGATTCTGGGTATTATACTTATTACTTTCTTCATATATCACTGCAGATCTTGGTAATAGTAGCTATAGTGAATATTCTTGGGCTCACAGATTGAGTATTGCCATTGCGGAGAAAATAGGATTAGTTGTGATTCAAGCTGCTATTTTTTATTGGCTTTTTTATTCTTGTTTGCCGAGAATTAGAGAAGTCAATTTTTTTTTGATCGTGGAAATAATTGTTGGTGTTTGCATCTCGGTATTTGCCTACAGAATATGGATAGGGTATTGTGTTTATCCATGGGTTTATGATGAAAATTACAAAGGGAACTTATTTAGTTTGTCACTTTTATTTTTGTCTTTTTTAAATATCTATTCTTTTGTAGGCATAGCTGGAGCAATAAAACTTTTGAGAATTCGCCAGCAACAAAAAAGTAATGAACAACGATTGGTTAAGGAGAAACTTGAGTCAGAACTACATTTCCTGAGGGCTCAAATAAATCCGCATTTTTTTTTTAATACATTAAATAATATTTATGGGTTAGCTCGGAAAAATTCTGAGCATACCGCAGAAGTCGTAATGAGACTGTCTAAATTGATGCGATTCATTTTATATGAATGTAATTCTGAGTGCATCCCAATAAGTAAAGAAATCAAGGTGATAGAGAACTACATTGAGTTGGAGAAGATAAGATATGACCATAGACTTACCCTTAACTTTACCAAGAGTATAGATGATATGGATCAGGCGATTGCTCCTTTATTATTTTTACCTTTCGTAGAGAATAGTTTCAAACATGGAGCAAGTAGTATGCGTTTTGAAACTCAAATAGATATAGATATTTCATTGACTAAAAAACTACTTGAATTTACAATTGAAAATAAAAAAGATGGGAATATTGTTAGAAATCCAAATGGACTTGGGATGCAAAATGTGAAAAGACAGTTAGAGTTAATTTATCCAAATGCATATCGTTTGGACATAGATGACAAAGCGAACTCTTTTAAAGTTAACCTTAAGATTGATTTAAATTAATTATAATATGGTAGATCTGATAAAATGTATAATCATAGAAGATGAACCCATCGCTTGTGAGATAATGCAGGATTATATTCAAGATATTCAGCGGTTGGATTTGGTTGGAACATTTACAGATGCTTTGTATGCTTCAGAATTCTTAAGAAATAATATAGTTGATGTCGTCTTCCTGGATTTGCATTTACCAAAATTGAGTGGTTTTGAGTTTTTAAAAACTATGAAAAACCCACCTAAGATAATTGTAACCACAGCCTATCACCAATACGCTTTAGAAGGATATGAGCTTGATATTGTGGATTACTTATTGAAACCAATTGAGTTTAGTCGATTGTTAAAAGCAATAAATAAATTGGATAAAGAATTTGAGTCACAGCATATTTCATCTCAATCAGATATAAGACAAGAGGAGCAGTTTATGTTTTTTAATGTGAACAAAAAAAAGATAAAAGTACGCTTGAATGAAATCTACTATATCGAAAGTCTAAAAGAATACATTAAGATACATTTGAAAGACTCACAATTGGTAACACATTTCCAAATTGGTGAAATAGAAAAATCCTTGAATCACTTGAACCTAATCAGAATTCATAGATCATTTCTGGTAGTAGAGTCCAAGATTGAGGCATATACTTCTTCTTCTGTTGAAATTAATGGAGAAGAATTACCAATAGGGAGAACATATAAAAAAATGGTTTTTGAAAGACTGGAGAAATTGGAAAGAAAATTTGAGGTTTAAGATTAATTCTACTTTGAGACATTTCAAAAATTGAAGATATTGAAAATAGGCATGAGGTTTATGGTTTAAGGATTGCAAGGCTAGATGTAGACATTTAATTTGTTTTGTCAACATCTAGCCTTGAACCCTAAATCTCGTAACCTTAAACCCTTTCTTTTTTTTACAATCTCTTCAATAGTAGAAGTGCGTAACCTGAAAATATCTAATCTCTCAAAGTAGAATTAATAGGTTTCTTGTTATAAAATGACTATAGCGTAGTCACATCAAGGCAAACAAAGCGAACAAAACATATTCTGACTAAGGTGTCACCTTAGATCGTCGAATAGATTGAAGAGATTGGAAATTTGATACAGTTTATCGGTCCCAGCGTTTAAGTATTTTTAATCGAAAGAATTCCCCTAGTGGTTCAGTTCATAAGTAATTGATAGATTAGAAGTAGTTAGTTTTTATCTGATCAAGACGGCAAAACCAGAGTTTAGCCAAAGTTAAATGAGGATTTTGCTAACGCAGAGCAGGTAAAAAATAACAATTATAAGTTGTCAAGAACTTGTGAATTGAGCCACTAGGCTCTGCCTCGGGTATTTGAAAACAATTAGGCAGCAAAGCCAAGGCAGCTCTTGAGGGGGACTGAACGATCATCGAAGATGTAGCAGCGATAGCTGCTAAGAGAAGGAACGCGTAAGCGGTGGGTAGATGATAGTGATGTAAGTTTTTCTACCCACCGCTTTCGCGTTCTCTCCTTTGTCGACTATCGTCACCACTCTTCGAGATCAGTCGTTCCCCTAGAATTTCCTGCCTGCCGGCAGGTTGGTTTCGTTTTTTTTCAATGAAAAAAGGAAAATCCAGCTTATAAGCGAATAATAAAATGAAATACTGATTTTGGCAAATTAACAATTTATATTTGAAAGATAAAGTATTTACTGTCTAGAGAAAAAGCTATTTTAAGCTTGTTAAGGAGAGGTGATACCCCGTCTGC
>Ga0256847_1000542_pt1 | contig 23323 bp, 17 predicted proteins | sample TeddybearmetaG_FD_189099 | JGI IMG/M metagenome (GOLD analysis project Ga0256847, IMG submission 189099) | Hydrothermal vent microbial communities from East Pacific Rise, Pacific Ocean - Teddybear | ecosystem: Environmental > Aquatic > Marine > Hydrothermal vents | place: Pacific Ocean: East... | reverse complement strand
GATTGGTGGGTAAATTACAGAGTATAATGTGTGATCAAAGAAGAATTTACTAGAAATTTGTCTTTCTACTTCGTAAAACTTGGCTATCTGTAACATAGTTCCTTGTCATTCTGAACGAAGATTTATCGGAGTTGAAGAATCAAGGAGTATTAATTTTTCTTTATTTCGACTATCATGGAGAAATCTACCATTTTTAGAATACCGAATGTGCCAGATATCTCTAAGTTTAGTCGAGATTTGGACTGTGATAAAATGTCCCTTCCAGTCGCTTTGCTGGGGCATCTACAAGAGAAGTCGGGCTTACCAATCTTTTCAAGCTTGGGAATCCCTTTGAGCACTAAAGCTGAGATTCCCAAGCCCTAAGGATTGGTGGGTAAATTACAGAGTATAATGTGTGATCAAAGAAGAATTTACTAGAAATTTGTCTTTCTACTTCGTAAAACTTGGCTATCTGTAACATAGTTCCTTGTCATTCTGAACGAAGATTTATCGGAGTTGAAGAATCAAGGAGTATTAATTTTTCTTTATTTCGACTATCATGGAGAAATCTACCATTTTTAGAATACCGAATGTGCCAGATATCTCTAAGTTTAGTCGAGATTTGGACTGTGATAAAATGTCCCTTCCAGTCGCTTTGCTGGGGCACCTACAAGAGAAGTCGGGCTTACCAATCTTTTCAAGCTTGGGAATCCCTTTGAGCACTAAAGCCGAGATTCCCAAGCCCTACGGATTGGTAAGCTCTGTTTATATGTGATAGACACCTATAAACCGTTCCTAATCTTCGGAAGTATTATCAGTAATATTAATCCTTATCTTCTTATCCTCAATTAATATCTTCTTCAACTTATACAACTGCCCTACAGCCTGTTTAAATACTTTTTTACTCACCCCAAATTGTTTTTTTATGTCTTCAGGCGAGGATTTATCATTGAGACTCGTTTCTTTATGCTCTTCAAGGTATTCATATAATGTATCTGAAAAGTCTTGGACCTTCGAGTATCCTTCTTCCTGTAGGGTAAGGTCAATTTTGCGATCATCTCTAATCTTCTTAATGTATGCCGTGACTTTATCACCTATTTTTAGTGGTCTGTAAACCTCATTTTGATAAATCATTCCCAGACATCGATTCTCGATTATAGCTAAATAACCAGACGGTGTTTTTCGGAAAATTAGAACTTTGACTCTTTCTTTTTCACGGAATGAAGCAGATTCGTATTTGATGTGATTTTCAATTTTTGTAGTGCCGGCAAGCCGATTAGTTATCTCATCGATATAGACATAGATTATGGCTTTGTCTCCAACTATAAGTTTAAACTTTTGTTCTCTAAAGGGAATAAAAAGATTTTTCACCAATCCCCAATCCGCAAATGCACCATGATCACTTACTGCTGTAATCTCCATCGAAGCACATTCACCAACTTCTGCTTTTACATCTTCAGTTGTAGCTACATACCTCTCTTCACCATCCAAATGAACAAAAACATCTATCTCATCCTCTTCTACCAAATTTTCAGGAATATACTTTAGAGGGACTAGGATCTCTCCTAAATCACCACCATCTACATATGCTCCAAAATCGACAAAGCGGTTTATTTTTAATCTATTGTATTTTCCTAATTCTGCCATTATTTATACTTCTATTCCGTGTAGGGTCAATTGTTCTTTTAGTTGATTTGAGTCCTTAAAATGAATGGATGGAATTCGTTCCTGAATTGCTGCCTTTACATTTCTAAGATTATCATCAATAAATAGACAATTTTCTGCATTTAAATTAAATTTCTTCAATAACAACTGATAAATTTTTGGATCTGGCTTTTTTAAATTTTCCTGACCCGATACAAGAATACCATCAAACCAACTTAAAAATTCGAATTGTTTTATTGCTATTGGAAAAGTTTCCGTGGACCAATTGGTAAGTGCATACACTTTGTCATACTGTCTTCGAATAGAAGTTAATATGTCTACTGATTCTGAGATCGAACCATTTAGCATAGTTTCCCATTCATTATAAAATGCCAGAATCTCTCTTGTGTATTCAGGAAATTTTTCAATAAGAATTTCATTTGCTTTTTGAATCAATCGCCCTCCATCCTGTTCTTCATTCCACTCCATAGTACAAACTTTAGATAGAAAATGTTCCATAGCATCTTCAGTTTCAAAGTAAGAAGAATATACAAATCTAGGATTCCAATCAATCAGGACACCTCCCAAATCAAAAATGATTGTTTTATTCATTTAGGCTCTTAAAAAGTTTGTTGCGATTTTAAAATAGACGCAAAGATATTGATCTTGTACGCTTCAAGACTATTTAATCTACTATTATATCAACAAATCCGAAATAAATTAATAATTTCATACTTTATATCGAAATTTAACTTGGCACATATTAATTATATCAAATTAACAACTATGAAAAAAACTATACTACTTATTTTTTCTTTTGTTTTCTTATGCTCAATGGCTATAAGTCAATCGTTTTCAGACGATTTTGAATCCTATGCTGTTGGAGACTATTTAGGGGCCAGTGCAGCTGAATGGACTACTTGGGGAGGTACGACAGGAACTTCTGAAGATGTACGAATTACTGACGAGCAATCTAATAGTGGAGACAATTCAATAAAATTTGTTTCAACAGCTGCAGCTGGAGGACCGCAAGATGTGGTACTTTACTATGGTGGACAAAAGTTAACCTCAGGATTTTTGAATACCAAAATGAATATGCTTGTAGAAACTGGAGCATACTTTAATTACCAAGGTGAAGTTACAATAGGCACAACTTGGTCTATGAATGCATTTTTTGAAGCAAATGGGGTTGGAAGAATTACAGGTTCTAATAATGCTACAATATTACAATTCACATATCCTTACGGTGAATGGTTTGACTGGGAGATGGATATTAATTTTGATGCTAACAAATGGCAATTAAAAGTAAATGGAGTTTGTGTTGGTTCTTTTGCTAACCCAGATAACAGTATAGCTTCTATCGATATTTATCCAGTTCAAGGAAATTCATTTTTCATTGATGACTTCGAATACGTGTACAGTGAAATATCTCCAGAAATATTGGCAGATGTTAGTGCTGAATTGAGAGCAACTTATAATAGTGGAATCGCAGGAAGCAAAATTGAATTGGGTGGATCTATTACTAATGGCGGTACTACCGTAATAAATTCAGTTGAATTGGATATTATGGTCGGAACTGATGTAATTCCATATACTCAAGATGGATTGACTTTAGCTCTTGGAGAAACTTTGGATTTCGTTATTGATGATTCTTTTATACTTCCTTCTGGATTTACTCAATTAGAACTATTTGTGAAGAATGTAAATGATGGAAATTATGTAGATGAAGATATATGTAATAATGAAGCTAAATTATTGCTTTTTGGTACAATTCCATCTGATCACAAAAAAGTAATTGTAGAAGAAGCAACTGGTACATGGTGTGGATGGTGTCCTAGAGGTACTGTATGGATGGATAGAATGTCTAATAAATATCCTGATCATTTTATCGGTATAGCGGTTCATAATGGAGATCCTATGGTTGATGCTGATTATGATAATGGTTTAGGGGCTAGTAGTTTCCCCGGTGCTAAGGTAGATAGAGGGAATTTTATTGATCCGGGAGATATTGAATCACCTTTCTTGACAAATATAAAAGTGACTTCTGCTGCAATCATGGAAAATGGAGCGCTTTGGGATGCAACTACCAGAGAGTTGACTATTTCATTAGTAGTAACATCTTTGGAGAATATAACTACAAACCATAAAGTAAATGTCGCTCTTACTGAAGATGGTGTTTCTGGATTAGGCGGTAGTTGGGCACAAGAAAACTATTATTCTGGATCACAAGATTTAATAGATGATAATGGTATGAATTGGAGAGATCTTCCAGCAACAGTTCCAGCAGCTGATATGATTTATGATCACGTGGCAAGAGCAATTCTAGCTCCTTTTTCAGGACTGGTTGAAAGCTTTAAGGAAGATTTAGCAGTTGAAGGTCAAAAAGTATTCAATTTCACTTATACAGTACCACCTGAATTTAATGAAGACAATATGCACATTGTGACTATGTTGATTAATCCTAATGGTACAATTAATACAGGAGAATCTACTACAATTGTCAAAGCTGTAGACAATGGTTTTGTAATGGCTGAGGCTACTTCTACTAATTCCGTTGAATTAGGAAATGCAACAAGCATCTATCCAAACCCAATGAATGAGTATACAACCGTAGATATCAATTTGGTAGAAAGAACAGATGTTAGAATTGAGATTCTTGACTTTTCAGGAAAATCATCTTTCTTAAAAACGTATGAAGGTAGAAATGGATTTTTCAGAACTAATGTTAATACTTCTGATCTTCCAACTGGTACTTACATTATGAAGATTAATACTAATGATTTCTATACTACGAAGACAATTTCAGTAGTGAGATAATTAGTCTTTTTACGTAAGATTAAAATATAAAGAAATCAGCGATCTTTAAAAAGGTCGCTGATTTTTTATTTTTAGTCAGTATGATAATGCTCCACTATATTATCATAAACCTGAACCTTTTCAAAAAGTGATTTGTATTTCTCGACAAATTCCAAGTGGAGCGGGGCTACTTGATATTTATCTTGATCTTCTGCATTTGCAAAGTTGACGATCCAAGCCAAATCGTATGAACCATCAATTACATCTCTTGATGTGCTAGCAGGAGGTCCCCAAGATACAGATTGTATGGAAGGCACTTTAGCCAATTTAGGTAGACCTTCTTTTACAAATTCATCTAGTAATTCTGGATTGTCTTTTTTGAGCCAAAAATATACTGCATGTGTGAATCCAGGTTCTATTATATTAGTTGAGATGTTTTCATCAGAGTTTTTTACTTCGGGGCTTAGAGTTTTCTCTTTTGGAGTACAGCTAAAAAAAATAACAATTACAAAGAGAGTTGATATTGAAAATACCATTAATTTTCTCATAAGGATTTTATGTTTATTTGACTTGAAGTTTTAAAAGTAGATATTTTTTTATTTAACCACAAAGAAGATTGCGAAGTTATCACAAAGGAAGCACTAAGTTAGATGTTGACATTCATAGATGTTTATGAATAGATAATGTGTGTGTATCACAAATTGCACTTTCTCAAGAAAATAAGCTCCTTGTCATCTTGAGCGAAGGGTCAGCGCAGTCGGTCACTCCTTGTCATTCTGAGCGAAGATTCATCGAAGTCGAAGAATCAAGGAGTATGCCTTTACTTTAATTTCGACCGAAGTGGAGAAATCCACCATTTTATTACATCAAGAGCTAGATTTCTCCACTTCGGTCGAAATTACTGCAATAATAACCCGCCTACCGGCCGGCAGGCATTGTCTTCCTTCGACTGCGGTCAGGATGACAATGTTCCACTGCGGTCAGGATGACAATGTTAATAACTAAACAAACAATTATGATTTACTTTTTATGCAATTTGTGATACACACAGATAATGTTAAACTTCAATGAACTTTTTAATATCAAAATTTACTGTAGTACCGTTTTGGTTGATAATGTTTATCGTAGCATCAAGTTTTTTGGAAAGAGAAGTGATAAGACTATAACCAAATGAAGATTTATCATTGATGTCAAAATCGTCTGGCATTCCATTTCCATTGTCAGAAACAGATAAAAACAATTGACTTTCTTTTTTGACTAACGTTATACTTATTTCACCTTCGTCTCTCCCAATAAAAGCATATTTCAAAGAATTGGTTATGATTTCATTGATAATAAGACCAATCGCCAACAATGTATCTTCATGCAAGTTTAGCGGATCTACCTTGTTTATAAAATGAATTTTCTCGGCGTTAGCCTTTAAAGAACCAAATAGTGAGGACATCAAATTGTCAACATAGTTTCGGACATTGATTCCTTTCAAGTCTTTTTTCTGATAGAGTAGTTGATGGATTAATGCCATGCTTTTGACTCTATTTCTTCCATCTATTAGTGCTGCGGTCAGTTTTTTGTCCTTTGTATATTTTCGTTGCAGATTGAGCAAGCTCGCTATGATCTGAAGGTTGTTTTTTACTCTGTGGTGAGTTTCCTGTAACAGTGTTTTCTTCTCATTTACGGACTCATCAAGAAGTATATTTTTTTCAAAGAGATCTTGAACAATTTTTCTGTACTTTCTAAAATAAAAAAATGAGAATAATAAGAGTCCTAAACCCAAAATTCCCAGTGTAGTAAGAAACCATATTTTTTGATTCTGGGATTGAATTTCCCTTTTCTGCCGGATAAGGATTGATTTCTGATTGTTCTCGATTATATTATTAACACTTATTTTTTGTTGGGTGACTTTGAAGTAATTTTCTTGAATGTCCCTGAATTCCTTTTTTTCAATAAAATTATCTTGGAGCTTTGCGATTTTGAGGAGGTAATCAGAGGGTTCATTAAATCTGTTGTGCATTAATTCTGTATATGCAAGTGCTCTCGCCCTTTTAAATTTAGGTTTTGCGGCAAAAAATCTGCCTCGTTCAAAATGAAATTTACCAAGATTCATAAGCGCACTAAAAAATTCTTTTGGAAGGTTTAGGTGCTTAGCTATCTTTTCAGTTTTTTTCAAATAATGCAGCTCCAAGGAATCATCTTCTAGAATGTTAGCTTGGATTGATTTTAAGTGGAAGTATTGGTTTGAGTATGGTCCATGAGGGTTTTGTGTTTCTACCTTTTCAAAATATTCATTGAGAAGTGATGTCGTGGAAGAAATATCTCCATTGTTGAATGTACTTTGAAGGAGGTAAGCTATATCGTTTTCAGTAGGTATTCTGTTCTCTAAGTTGTATACATCTGTGTAGATTTTTAGTGCTTCATTATTTTTATCTACCAATTGATAAGCAATGGCTTTTTTTACCATAGTGTTTCGTATTCCATTGGCATACTTTGCAGACTTGAAGTTTTCTATTGCTTTATCGTAAGTCCTATGGGCTCGATCATAGTCACAATTGGCTGCATAATACCATCCTAATGCATGGTTAACTTTTCCACGCATAAACTCATCGTTGGCATTTTCCGCTATATCTTCAGATATATACGCATATAAGAGAGCGTTGTCCAAAATGTATCTATTGGTTGCAAATACAGAGTATCGTGTATACTTTACGACCTTGGTCCTAGCATCAAAAGATTCTGGAATCGCTTCCATTTCCTTTCTATAATAATACAAAGTAGTTGGATGGTTGGAAGCGTTGGCTTTAATTTTCTGGTGCTCCCAAAGATTGTATTTTTGTTCTTTAGAGAAAGAACTGTTCTCAATGTAATCCCGAACTTCAGTACTATCCCAAAGTAAAAATACATCTATCCTATTTTCTTGTGCAAATGATGAATTCTGGAATAGCACCATGAACACAAAAATGAAAACCCATTTAATATTTTTGGATTTTGAAAAATTCATGAATCAAATTGTATCTAGTCTTGCCATCAAACCTCCACGATAAGTACGCCCAATAGCTATTTTTATTTTATTAATCACTACATGAGCATCCACAATTTCATCTATTTTATCAAAATTGACAATAGCCGATTTATGGATTCTAATAAATTGTTCAGGATTCATAGATTCTGCTACTTTTTTTAAAGTTTGACTGATCACATATTTCTTTTCCAAGGTATGGATAATTGTATAGTTATTAGAACCTTCCAGATAGAGAATGTCATCCGTGTTTACCTTGGACATTCTAGATCTATCTTTAATGTAATACACAGAAGGATATTCTTTCTTTTGAGCTTTTGATTGCATTGATTTATCAAGCGTCAATTCGATGTTTACTTTAAGATCTTTTTCGTCGATAGGTTTTACGAGGTAGGCAGCGGGGAATGTCTTTTTTACCCTTTCGATAGTTTTTTCATCCGAAAGAGAAGTCAGAAATATGTAGGGCATCGAGTGTTTTGAATGTGCATGTTCTGCTACTTGAATACCATCTACCTCTCCTTCAAGGTTGATGTCTAGTAGCAATAAATCATATTCTTTTTCTTTTATTTTTTTAATGGCTTTTTCGCCATAATGAACAGTATCGACATTTTGATAACCCATTTCTTCCAACATAAAAACAAGGTCATCAGCTATGATAGGTTCATCTTCTACCACAAGGATTTGAATTTCATTCATAATAAATAATCTGCTTGTATAATTTCAAGATACATAGATTGAACGTTGTTTTTGGTCATATGTCATTTTCAATTCGACTTAATGAGTAAAATGCACATTTCTTGAGGGAATGAAAAAATCTTTAATATTTTAAGGTATCTATTTGTCAAATAATGTTAGCTTCTGTCGGATTTTATAAATTTGAGAATTGATATTTTTGATCCAAATGTGTTGGTGAAGTATATAAACTATAGTTTTATATTTGTTGAAATTATGTAAATGATATGTGACTCATACACATTTTGATTGTTTAATTTTAAACAGTATGAAATACAGCTTGCATCATTTAGTTATAGTTTGAAGAAGTAGGTTCAATTTTGAAAATAAATGAAAGTAATTGATTTAGAAAATTGGAATAGAAGAGAGCACTTTGAATTTTTTTCGAAATATGACAATCCTTTTTTTGGAATTGTTACAGAGATTGACTGCACTGTGGCTTATGAATTTGCAAAGAAGAATGAGATCTCTTTTTTTGGATATTATTTATTCAAATCTATACAAGCTATAAATGCTGTGGATGAACTCAGATTACGCGTTATAGATAAGAATGTTGTAATGTTCGATAAGATTCATGCCAGTTCCACAATAGGAAGAAGTGATGGCACTTTCGGTTTTTCATTTATTAAATTTTCAACCGATGCCATGAAATTTAATAATGATTTGCAAAAAGAAATTCAAAGAGTTCAACAAACAAATGGACTAAACCTTAACGAAAATGATAAGAGGCTTGATGTTGTGCATTACTCTACACTTCCCTGGAATAAATTTACTGGACTTTCTCATGCTCGAAATTTTAATACTGATGATACCGTTCCAAAAATAACTTTTGGAAAAATATTTATGGTTGGCGATAAAAAGATGATGCCAATGTCCATCGACGTTCATCACGGATTAGTGGATGGACTCCACATTGCCAATTATCTCGAGGAATTTCAAAAACTTATGGATAGCAATAAATTCTAAATGACCAATTGCCTGAAGGGCAATAACATTTCAACAAGGGACTTATTGTCCCGTGCACTGAAAATATATTAAATCAGTTGGCTGCTAGTCAATCAAAAAAGGAACCCAACCGACAATATCTATTACTCCAAATAATAAATGTTAAAGTGAGAATAGGGTAGTCAATTACTCATCCTAGTCAAATATTGCAGTTTACTCAAAAGATCTGCTGTTCCCTCATTCCATTTTTATTTCAGACCATTCTCAACATAAATTTGAGTCAGAAGTAAACTACATGTTGCCATACAATATTTCCTGATTGAGCAGCATGTTTTAAAATCTGATTCCAATTTTGGAAAACAATTTATTAAAATTATTATTATGAAAACGTTGAGATTATTATTCGCAAGTTTAGCTTTTTGCTTAGTATTTGTGTGTCAATCAAATGCACAAACCATTACTAACAATACACTTTGTTTTTATCAGGTAAAAGCTAATGTTTTACCTGCGGGAGCATGTGCTTTAACGGGTGCAGGACCTTTGTTTGGAGTTCTTGGAGGTACCGCTGTAACTTTTCCTCTGCCAGGCCCTCCAGCTTCACATTGGGTACCAGTATATGGAGTCAGAAAGCCTGGGTTTCCTGCTAGTGTTCCTGGGACTGTATTATGTGGATTTGCAACTGTTCGCTATGTAGGTCAGTGTTTTGGTGTACCCACATTTGCCACTTACGCAGGTGGAAATGTGACAATTAATTAGGATACAAACACACTCACAGATTATTTATAGCCTTAGTATATGATTTTGGTTTGTAAGAGTACCTGAATCTAATGCTAAGGCTTTTAATGTTTTACTACTTTTTTGGCAATAGAAAGATTTGATTCAATGATGAATTGAAGATAATAGATGCCTGCAGGTCTGGGTAGTTTTAGATAGCCATTATCAATCTGATTGATTTCAACTTTGCGCCCAATTGCATCGAATAAAACTACTTTCAAAATTTTCTCTTCGGATGATATCCTTATTCCATCTGTTGTAGGATTAGGAGAAATAGTTATTAGATTATTAATTGAAGTTTTATTGACAGAACTCGTGCCAATATTGGGTGCATTAGGAGTAGGGGACAAAGACACAAAACTTCCAGTGCCATTAGGAATCCTTCCAAAACTGATATCACTTACTTGTGCATTATAGTCAATCTGGTCAATGACAGTTTCATCATTATCATATATTCCGATGTGTTCTCCACTTTTTGTCAACTTAAAGTTAGTATGAAAAGTACCTTGATTGCGATCATCATCTGCCCAAAATAGTAGATATTCACCGCCTTGGATAGTATGATTTGGCATTGCCCATTTATCCTTATTTTCAGGATTATCAGATAAATATTTATCACCTAGATATATTGGTTCAGTTCCATAATTATATAATTCTATCCAGTCATCATATTCATTACTTTCATCTTCGATTATCGTATTATTAGATGCCATGAATTCATTGATAACCAATTTTAAATCCGCCTCTTCTACATTTACTGTCACATTCGAACATCTTGGAAAAGTTGATTCCTGGCCATTGATGTCTTTGGCTTCAATCGAAAATTCATATTTATCAACTTGCAAAAAAGAAGGCAAGATGATTCCGTAAATTCCGTCGTTTGGCATGCCATCAGAATGTTCGCCATCATCTTTCATAGCTACACTTATTCCGGTGTCACTCATAGTAAGGAAGACTTTATCTATGCCCTGATCATCAGTTACTCTAACCTGAACTTTTAAGTCTTCATTTTCATTTGGGAAATTATATTTCAAATTTGTGATGATTGGATTTATTTCATTAATTTCCAATTGAATAAATGCTTCTATTAATCTGGTTTGAATAAAAGACTTGATCCCATAATCTGTTTGGAAATATCCAAGTGCATATTCAAACCCATTCTCAAAATCAGAAATATCAAAGCCATAATCCAAGGTGTAAAAGGTGTCATTCTCAATGTAAATTTTAAGTTTGCTTCGGATATCATCTAAGTAAGGATACAACTCTGCTTCATTGTAAATATTAAGTAGAGTCTCTTGCATGTAGTAGGAAAATCGATCCCGATACTCCTGATTTTCCATCAGTCGATTATAGATTGGTCTAGTCTCACCAGTTTGGCTCCATTCATAAATATTCCTTGTGCCCCAGTCTTTATTGAGCCAGTCTATTCCTAATGTATTATCCAGATCAAATGGTATATATTCAAATTGACCAGAAGCTTGATTTTTATAGAGGTAAAAATTATTCTTATTGTAAATCGGGCCATCCCAATTACCAGTTAGGATATCGAATATTATTGTCTTCAAATATTGATCTACATTAAATACTTTTTCTAACTCACAGGAAAGATTAGCATCAGAAGTTAGGTTTAAGACTCTGGCAAAGTTTGCGAAATCTGAATAGTCATCTGCCGATTGATTATTTTTGAGTTCATAGTTTCTCCTGCCAAAAATGATCTCTTTGTATGATTCAGGATTATCACCTTTATAATTCAAATCTGCAGGGAAGAGGCATTTGTAAAGGTTTCCATTTTTGTTGCCAAATCTCTTTTTGATATAGTTTTGGTCAATGTGCTCAGTATTGGTGTAAAGACCATAATAACCATTATTAATATACAACTGTACATGATTAGTTCTCATCGAAGGAATCTCAAGACGATCGGCTAGATCAGCACAAATCTTGGCTCTAGCTGAGGTAGGATCATTATGTTGGCCATTGAGATTTATTTTTTGGACGCCATAGTATTTTCTTCCAGAAACAAAAGCATTCAAGTTGATCTTAAACGACTTCTTATTTGCACCTCTTGAAGTATTTCCCCTAAGCCTGAACCCTACATTTTCTAGCGTATCTTTGACAGACCCATTCGCAAAAATGAAAGTGGCATCAAACAGTTCATCACTCTCGCGATTTTCTGGAGCAAGAATGAAGTCTAGTGATTCTTGAGGTATCAAAATATCTATACGCGGAACGACATCGTCTCGGTAAAGTTCTGTTTTTTCAGGAAACATTAATTGACAAAAAGTAGGTTTTGGAAAACAAGAAATTGAAATCAATATGACTCCCAAAATTCCCAACCAATTTGAATTGACAAATATTTTCATAGTTTCAAAGATATAATAAGGTTATCTATGGTTTAGAATATTCACGCTTATTTTAAATAGATTTTATCATCATCTAACACTGTGAAGTCATTGTGATACCAATGTGTCCCTCGTGGTTAATACTCATTAAGTCAACATTTCTAGTTTCAAAAAGTAAATGTTATTTACATGAAAATTATTCCTCATCTTTAGAATTCGATTAGAAACAAAAAATAAAAAATGAACAAATTATTTTCAATTGCATTTTTCCTTGGACTCTTATTAATGTCATGTAAAACTGATAGTCCTAAACTGTTACCTGAAATAAATCAGGATCACATTGCAAAGCATATGGCAGCATTGGCAAGTGATGAGTTTCAAGGGCGGATGCCATGTACTGAGGGAGAAGAGAAAACTGTTGCCTACTTAGAGCAAGAGATGAAGCGAATGGGACTTTTGCCTGGATCAGAAAATGGTTATTTACAAGATGTTCCGTTAGTTGATATCTCTGGAAATATGACATCTAATATGGTTGTAAAAACGAAAACAGAAGAGTTTATTTTAACACCAGGAGAAGATTTTGTAGTTCACACTGAGCGGACACAAGAGTCTATTTCATTGAATAATTCTGAATTGGTGTTTTGTGGTTATGGAATTCAATCTGAGAAGGAAGGATGGGATGACTATGAGGGAATAGATATGAAAGGAAAGACCGCCGTTATTCTGATCAATGATCCAGGATTTGGAAGTGAAGACTCTGATTTTTTTAAAGGGAATACGATGACATATAATGGCCGTTGGGATAGAAAATATGATGTTGCAGATGCTGTTGGTGCAGACGGATTAATCATTATTCATGAAACCGCTTCAGCAGGATATCCTTGGTTTGTGGTTCAGAGCAGTTGGACAGGTTCAATGCAATATTTAGACGGTGTAGATCGATCAGATGATGCAGGTATAAAAGGATGGTGGACCCTTGATATGGCAAAAAAAATATTTGAAGCTAGTGGACTTGACTTAGGGAAACAAATTCGATCCGCTAGAAAACCAGGTTTTAAGCCTGTTCCATTGAATGCTCAAGTTGATGTCAGTTTGGAGAATACTTTCTCTTCCTGCAAGTCTAAAAATGTTGTCGGATATATTAAAGGATCCAAAAAGCCAGAAGAGTATATTGTATATACTGCGCACTGGGATCATATAGGAATTGGTACGCCTGTGGATGGAGACAGTATTTACAATGGTGCTTTGGACAATGCAAGTGGAACATCAACAGTGCTAGCAATAGCAGAATCACTTTCAAAATCTTCGCCTGATAGATCAATAGTATTTTTATTTGTAACGGCTGAGGAGCAAGGCCTTCTTGGGTCAGAATATTATGTCGAAAATCCTCTATTTCCACTAGATGCTACGGTGGCAAATTTGAATATGGATGGAGTCAATCCAGCTGGCAAGATGAAAGACTTTACGATTACTGGAAAGGGCCATTCTGAAATGGACGACCTCGCTGAGACAGCCGCAAAAGCTCAAGGCAGATATGTGCAAAATGAAGAAGAACCTGAAAAAGGATTTTTCTTTCGGTCGGATCAATTTAATTTTGCAAGAAAGGGAGTACCTGTTTTATATGCAGATGGAGGATATGATCATTGGGAAAAAGGAAAAGAGTTTGCCAGAGAATTTAGAGACAATTATACAGCCAAAAGATACCATGCACCAGCTGATAATTTTGATCCAGAAGAGTGGAATTATGAAGGCATGGTACAAGATGGACAGATATATTTGAATATTGGATACAACCTAAGCAACAGTAATAATTGGCCAGAATGGTATGAAAAAAGCGAATTTTCAAGACCAAAAATTATGGATTAATAGGGCAAACGCATCAAATATTATTTATAGCAACATATATCATATGGATCATTTTGATTTAGAGGAGTTACAAAAATTGAATAGAATCGTTTGCTCTAATAATCGCAGAGCGATTATACTATTTTAGAAACAAATATATTACAAACCTGACCTCAGCGAGGTCATACAACCAGCTAATGCCACAAGATGAATATGCATTTGATTTTTTTATCCCATTATCATGTATGACCTCTCTGAGGTCAGGTATTAAACTATGCGTATGTGCTAAATTAATATGACCTCTCTGAGGTCTCGAATAAATATTAGTAAAACACATATTGACACAATGGCAATTAGCCGCTAGAGCAAACACATCTAAATATTAATTATCGTAATAAATTGCATAGAGTTCTTTTTTTTAGAAAAAACAAAATTTGATGCGTTTGCCCTAAAAGATTATACTTTTCATTAATATCAAAGTCTAAAGGAGTATTATACGATGCTGATGTACTTTATTATTGAATCATTCCAAAGTATGATTTTTATTGTTAAAATAAAGGAAATAAAGTAGGGTAAGGGGATGTTTATCCTGTCATAAATAACGTATGACAATTGCAATGCCATTTTATAATATAACCATTGATCAAGCTTAAGTTATGAAAAACATCAGTTTCCTCTTCCTCTTCTATTTAGCAACATTTCAAATTAATGCTCAAGATCTTTATTTTCCTCCAAATTTTAGTGAAGAATGGGAAACCATTGGGAATATTGAATTAAATTGGTGTGAAGAGAATATCAATAATTTCAATACATTTTTGGAGGAATCAAATACCAATGCTTGCATTGTTTTGAAAGATGGCAAGATAGCACATGAATCCTATTTCAATGATTTTGATTTGACTACAAGTTGGTATTGGGCATCTGCAGGGAAGTCACTTACCGCTGCTATGGTTGGGATTTTGCAGGATGAAGGAGTACTGGATATTGATGACCTCACATCTGATTACCTTGGAGAAGGTTGGACAAGTTGTAACTCAGGAGGTGAAAGTAAGATAACCATTCGCAATCAACTAACAATGACTTCGGGCCTCGACTATACAGTTGATGATATATATTGTATTGAGCCAGACTGTCTGTTTTGTCTTAATGAGCCTAATGAAGAGTGGTTCTACCACAATGCCCCTTACACATTGCTAGCAGATGTTATGGAAGCAGCTCTAGATCAAAATTATACTGGAATAACAAATTCAAAACTTACTAATAAAATTGGCTTTTTAGGATTATGGACAAAAGTGAATACTGGACGTTTGTTTTTTAGCAAGGCAAGAGGGATGGCTAGATATGGATTGTTGATGTTAAATGAAGGTGATTGGAATGGAGAAGTAATAATTGAGGATAAGAATTATTTACAAGATATGATTTCTACTTCCCAAGAGATCAACAAATCTTATGGATATCTTTGGTGGCTAAATGGAAAAGAATCATTTCGTTTGCCTGGAACTACGATTACATTTCCAGGAAATATCATGCCTAATGCACCTGACGACCTATATGCAGCAATAGGCAAAAATGGACAAATATTGATGGTCGTTCCTTCACAAAATCTTATCATTGTTCGTATGGGAAATAATCCTGATAACTCACTTGTTCCGATAAATTATATAAGGAATCTATGGGATGAATACGAGAAACTTACTTGTGCTGTTTCTACCGAATCAGTTGACAAAGTACAATTCACAGTTCGCCCGAAGCTAGTTTGGAAAAACGTTGAAATAATTACAAATCAAGATTTCCAAAATGTTTTTGTCTATGATTTGAAAGGGAATAAAATCATTTCTTCAACTACAAAGATATTAGACTTGAGTGGATTGTCTAGAGGAATGTATTTTATTCAAGTTTCTAAAGGAAACAAAAGCTCAACCCAAAAGATTATTAAAATTTAAAAGAAAAGTGATAGGATCGCTCTAAGCGATCCTATCACTTGCTTTTTTTTTAATTTTACCTTGGTCAAGACATTTGAGCTATGCAAATTTACTAGGGAGAATTTATCTAATTGAATTTCTTTATTTTAAAGTGATGCTATTTTTTTCTTTTTGAAATATAATTATCTTTGAACCTTAGGCAATTACCAAAGAAGCGAACTCTAATACTCACATTTATTGCGATTGCATTTCAAATTATTGCAATAGGTCAAGTCACAATTAATGAATATTCAGCTTCATTTGTATTGGTATTTGTTGATTCTGTGCCAGTGACAGAAGATTGGGTTGAGTTGTATAACAGTGGTACGGAAGAAGTAGACTTGAGTGGATGGCATTTATCGGATAAAGAAGACAATCCGTCCAAATGGAAATTTCCAGAAGGAACTGTTATTGCGCCAGAAGGATTCTTGACTGTTTATTGTTCTGGAAGGAATGAAGAGTATTTAAATCAATATCATACCAACTTTAAATTATCCCAAACCACAGGGAAAGATTACATCGTGTTGTCAGATGCAGATGAAAATATATTGGAATCTTACAAATTGAGCATTACAATGCTGAATCATTCTAATTGTAGAGGAACTGACGGCAGCAATGAATGGAAAGTATGCACGAAACCTACACTTAATGTATCTAACAATACCGTATCCCAAAAGTATAGAAGATACACGAAAGCTCCAACAATCAATTTGTCTGCTGGCTATTATAATGGATCTCAGACTGTATCAGTCAATAACAATGAGGAGAATTCCATACTTAGATATACTCTTGACGGTACTAATCCAACTGAAAGTTCTCCCGAATATGCAGGTCTCATATCGATTGATCAGACTACCGTTGTAAAAGTTAGATCTTTTAGTAATGATTCTGAAATTCTTACTGGCAAAATGGACTTCAGTACTTTCTTTATTAATGAAGAATTTTCTGTACCCGTCTTTTCAGTGGCAGCCGATCAAGTCATTGAACTTGCCAATGGAATTGAATATCGGCCAATTGGGTCCATAGAATATTTCAATTTGGACAAAGAAAGAGAAGCGACCTCATATGGAAGTTTAGATAGGCACGGAAAAGATTCATGGAAACTTGATCACAGAAGCCTCGATTGGATTTCACGAGATGAAATGGGATATTCAAAGGCAGTAAAGGCGAAATTATTTTCTTATTCCGAAAGAGATGAATATCAAAAATTTATGTTCCGAAATTCTGGTGATGATAACTATCCAGCAATAGATGATGGCTATCACGAAGGGAGTACGCATATAAGAGATGAATTTGTGCAGACTCTAGCTCTGGAAGGAGGAATGAAGTTGGATCAAAGAGCACTGCAACATGTAGTACTTTTTCTCAATGGTGAATATTGGGGCTTGTATGGAATGAGAGAGAAAGCTGTAGATCATGATTATACCAAGGAGTACTACAATCAAGATAAATTTAACATCCAATATTTATCGACTTGGTCATTTACTGTTTCTCAATATGGAGGTTCTAAAGCTCGCGACGATTGGGAAGGAATAAGGGATTTTATTTTGGACAATGATATGGGTGTAGATATGAATTATGATGTCGTAGAAGATAGTATTAATTTGTTAAGCCTTATCGACTATATGATTGTGAATCTCAATGTAGTTGCTTCAGATTGGTTAAATTTTAATACAGCTTGGTGGAGAGGACTTCATCCTGATGGAGACCATAAAAAATGGGGATATATACTTTGGGATATGGACGCTACTTTTGATTATTACTTTAATTTTAGTGGGGTGCCAAATACACAAGCTGATGCAGTGCCTTGTGATTTGGAAGAGATTGCCATTTTTATCGATGGTTCTTTTGGATCATTTGGAAATGTAGGAAGCCATGCAAAAATATTTTTAAAATTGTTAGACGAGAATGAGACTTTCAAGCAGTTGTATTATTCGAGATATGCAGACATGATGAATACTGTTTTTACTTGTGAAAATATGATTTCAACCTTGGATCGATTATTAAATGTGACGCGCCCTGAAATGCCAAAGCAAATCGAAAGATGGGGAGGGAGTATGACAGAATGGGAATCCAATGTTCAGAAATTGAAAGACTTTATTAATCAGAGATGTACTTTATTAGATGATGGTATGATCGAGTGTTATGAAGAATTAAATGGACCTTATCAGATTACTTTGATGACTGAACCTGATGGCATTGGCGAAATCGATTTTAATACACTTGACATAGAATCATTCCCTTGGACAGGTGATTATTTTGGCGGCATGGAGAATAAGATCAAGGCTAAAGTTTTCAAAGACTTTGAAGATGAATATAAATTTAGCCATTGGATTAGCACAAGTGGAAACCCTATCTCACCTGATATGCAATCAAGAAAAGCTAATATTTCAATTTCTCAACCTGATACTCTTATTGCGGTGTTTAAGCAGATTGGAGTAGGTACTCAAGAATTAGGGGATGAGTATGCATTTTCTTTGTATCCTAATCCTGTTATGGACAACTTGCTTTTTGAATACAATCTCGAATCTTCTGCCAATGTCAACTTATCATTGCATACGATTTTGGGTGGAAAAGTGATTTCTTTTGAGGATAATAATAGTTATAAAAGCAGGGGTAAGCATGCCGAAAATCTTGATATATCTATAGTTGATTTGAAATCGGGACTTTATATTTTTGTAGCTGAAATAGATGACAAACAAAGGAGTTTTAAAATAAATATTTTAAGATAAGCTATTGCGTCAACGCATTATTTGGAGTGATTGGATCGCTCTTAATACAATCACTTGCTCGATATAAGAACTAAAATCAAAGCCGCCAAATGCTTGCATTTCCCATCATAAAGACAGGAGCATCTCCCTTGTATCAATTTGTCTTTTAAAATAATTTCAGCCTCATACTTATTATTTTCTCCGACAAGTGCCTTTACAAAGTCTCTTCCACTTTCAAGGATAGAAACTGAATTTGTATACAAATATGCTCTTGCCATGACATTAGTATCGAACATACTATCCAATTGAAATTCTTTTAATTCTATTAGCCAAATTTGTAACGATTCAGAATCATTTTCGGAGAGTAGGTACATCATTCAATTTTTGTTCAGAGATATTTTTACAAAAACGAAAATTTGCAAAAATATAAAGTAATAATTACCAACTATTTGATAAACTAATTCGTAATTAGTTTATTATTGAATCATTTCTTACACATGGTCGGTCAGATATCTTGTAGACATTAAATAAATTAAATGAAACAAATCTTTACATTATTTATTTTCATGCTTTCAATGCAAATAAGTGGAATAAGTCAAATAACAATAAACGAATTCTCAGCATCAAATTTACATAGTTTCTATGATTCATTTTCCAAAACTGAAGATTGGGTAGAATTATACAATAAGGGCGATCAGGCCTTGAATATAAGTGGTTGGCATTTGTCAGATAAGATGGATAAGCCTGGGAAATGGGAGTTGCCCGCTGGCTCAGTTTTGCAGCCTGGCGATTTTTTGAGAATTTATTGCTCAGGTAGAGATGGTATTTTCTCAGGAGACTATCATGCTAATTTTAAGTTGGCTCAAACAACAGGGAAAGACATAATCTTGCTTTCTGATTTGGATGAAAATATCATTGAAGCACATGATCTTAATATCACACTTGTCGAACATTCAAATTGTAGAAGTATAGATGGTGGCGATCAATGGATGGTTTGTACTAACCCTTCTCCTAACTCTACAAATGTAGGCAATAGTATTCCTAAATATTTGGGATATACTAAAGCACCTTCCATAGATTTATCTGCTGGATATTACAATGGGGCACAAACCATTTCTATTACTAACAATGAAGAGAATTCTGTTTTAAAATATACTATTGATGGAAGGAATCCAACATTGTCCTCTCCCACATATTCGGGTCCGATTACTATTGATAAAACAACTGTAGTTAAGGCTCAATCATTTAGCAATGATCCTCTAATATTAACTGGCAAAATGGATTTTAATACCTACTTAATAGATGAAGACTTTTCCGTTGCTGTATTCTCAGTAGCAGCTGATCAAGTGATAGATCTTGCCAATGGGGATGGAAACTTAATCCCTATTGGATCAATAGAATATTTTAACATTGATAAAGAAAGAGAAGCGACATCTTTTGGAAGCCTCAATAGGCATGGTCAGGATTCGTGGGTATTAGATCACCGAAGTTTGGATTGGGTGTCAAGAGATGAAATGGGATATTCAAAGGCTGTGGATGCGCCTTTATTTTCATACTCAAAAAGAGATGAATACCAGAAGTTTATGTTTAGGAATTCTGGCGATGACAATTATCCAGCGATTGATGATAATGCGCATCGTGGAAGTACACATATCAGAGATGAATATGTGCAAACATTAGCAATGGAAGGCGGGATGAAACTAGATCAAAGAGCAGTAGAAAGAGTGGTGCTTTTTTTAAATGGTGAATATTGGGGATTATATGGAATGAGAGAAAGACCAGTGGATGCTGATTATACCAACGAGTATTATGACCAAGACAAATACCATACACAATATTTGACTACTTGGGGTGGTACCGAAATTCAATATGGTGGACAAAAGGCACAAAATGATTGGATGGCTTTGCGAAATTTTATTTTAGATAATGATATGAGCGGAGACGAGAATTATACCATTGTTGATGATAGCCTGAATCTTGTGAGTTTGATAGATTATATGATTGTGAATTTGAATGTTGTGGCTTCAGATTGGTTGAATTACAATACAGGATGGTGGAGAGGACTCAATCCAGAAGGTGATCATAAAAAATGGGGCTATATATTGTGGGACTTGGATGCTACGTTCAATTATTACATCAATTACAGTGGTGTGCCAAATACTAATCCTGATGCGGTCCCTTGTTCACTTGAAGAGATTTCAGACTTTATGGATGATTTTTTTGGGAACGGTGGAGGTGGAATTGATACTGTTGGAGGGCCAGACCCGACGATGTGTGCGACCATACTAAATGGAAGTAGTCCATATCCTGCGGATGATCCATTTTATGTAATGACTATCAATCAAGATCCCTTTTGTTGTGATACGGACTGGGATTTAGTATGCCAAGGTATTTATGATGATTTTGCTGGAGGCGGAGGATCAAATTTTGGTGATGTTGGTCGCCATGAATCGATTTTTCTTAAACTTTTAGAGGAGAATCAGACATTCAAACAGTTGTACTATTCGAGGTATGCAGACATGATGAATACCGTTTTTACATGTGAGAATATGAATACAACTTTAGATCGTATGCTTGATGTTATTCGACCTGAGATGCCAAAACAGATCCAACGATGGGGTGGCAGTATACCAGAATGGGAATTAAATGTGCAGCGATTAAAAGACTTTATAAATGAAAGGTGTACGTTATTGGATGATGGCATGATAGATTGTTATCAAGAACTGAGTGGACCATACAAGGTGACTTTATTGACTCAGCCTGAAGGTATGGGAGAGATAGATTTTAATACCTTGGACATAGAATCATTCCCTTGGACTGGTGACTATTTTGGCGGCATGGAGAATAAGATCAAAGCTAAAGTTTTCAAAGACTTTGAAGACGAATATGAATTTAATCATTGGATTAGTAAATCGGGAAATGAGATTTTTCCTAATGCAAATACAAGAAAAGCTAGTATAACATTGTCCCAGCCAGATACCTTGATTGCTGTTTTTGATGAGATTACAGTAGGGACTGAAGATTTGGGTAATGAATATGACTTTGCTTTGTACCCAAATCCTGCGGATGACTATTTAATATTCGATTATAATCTTGAATCTTCTGCAAAAGTTAAGCTCTCATTACATACAGTACTAGGCGAAAAAGTGATTGCTTTTAATGAAAACAGTGGAGATATGTCGAGTGGTAATTATTCTGAAAAATTAGATTTATCGGCAGTAGATTTAAGTTCTGGGCTTTATATATTAGTAGTTGATATTGATAATAAGCAAAGAAGTTTTAAAGTGAATATTGTTAAGTGATGCTAGGGTAAAGCTAGCCTGTAATAGATTGATTTAAAGTTGTAGCCGATACTAGCTAGATTTCTCCACTTCGGTCGAAATTTAGATTAAGGCTGGATGTCTATCCTTCCACTCGCTGTGTTCGGTCAGGATGACAATTTTTTGGAACTCAGAATGACAATGAGTAATAGATTTAGTTTATGTGCTTAATTGCAATTGTCATTCTGAGCGAAACATCGTGAAGTCGAAGAATACAAGGATTACCACGGACCGAATTTCGACCTTGTGGAGAAATCTAGCACTTCTTGGAATAAGGAATGATACATTAATAAAGTTCGCTTTTATATGCAGGTATTTTATTTTTCAACAAGGCAAAAAACGTAGACAATGCAGGGCATTGGCGAGGCTTTTTAATGCTGTAGAAAGATAAAATAACAAGTAGAAAATGTTACTTTATTATTGAATCATTCCTAAGTCATCTTCAAAACAATTATTTTGTTTAACGATACCGTTTCTGGATGGAAGTAAGAAAACCTTCTCTTATGCAGTAGTCTTGATTGAATTCGTAAAATCCACTTTCTAGTTATGCGATTAAGCCTTAAAAATTTCAGAGATTTTTTTAACTATTTAAGATATCCTTATACTGATCTTCAAATTCTTGTGAAGTTAAATTTTCAACATTCGGGAATTCTATATTTTTTAAAATATTGAATCCTTTGTCATTAGTAATTATATAATCAGCATTGCCTGAAATTGCGCAATCGACAAATTTATTATCGTCGGAATCTTTAAGAAATTCCCATTTATAATGTGGCGAAATTTGAAAGACATTAGGAAGTAGCAATAAGAAATCTAGCGTGCTATTTGTAACCAATTTTCTAAGTCTTCGTTAGAGATATTATTAGATTCTATTCCTTTCTGGACATTTGCAGTTAATTTGTTAGCAAAGTATTTGCCTAACATTGTTTTTATTTGAACTAAATCTTCCTTCGATGGATTGAACGAATAGATTTTAAGCAACTCTAACTGCAACTCGCTTAACCTTTTTGCTCCCATAATTCTAAGTTTATACTGTTCTTCTATAAAACTTAAACACAAGTTAAGTAATTATTGAGTTTTTAGCAATTCAAATTAGTTTAATTAATTGCATTGTGTATAATGCAATTGTCACTCTGAGCCCTTAAAAGCGCGATGCTGCTTTAAAATTAAATTAATGACAAAGAAGTCTTAGCTTAATATAAGGTTGATTAACTCAAATTAGTAAAATATAATAAATTGACTTTCAAAAGATTACAGACATGTC
>Ga0256847_1000541_pt1 | contig 23342 bp, 22 predicted proteins | sample TeddybearmetaG_FD_189099 | JGI IMG/M metagenome (GOLD analysis project Ga0256847, IMG submission 189099) | Hydrothermal vent microbial communities from East Pacific Rise, Pacific Ocean - Teddybear | ecosystem: Environmental > Aquatic > Marine > Hydrothermal vents | place: Pacific Ocean: East... | reverse complement strand
TCTTACTAATCATCATCGTCATCTTTATCTTTATCTTCACCAGATTCTGGGCCAACATGAAATGGACGCATCATTTCATGATCTTCATGAGAAAGAATATGACAGTGCCAGACATAACGCCCAGGTTTATCAAAAATCATTATGATTCGAGTGATTTCTTCTGGCAGTGCCATCACCATGTCACGTCGAGTTTCTTCGGTGACATCTGGATCTCTGGTCACTCCATCAGCAACAATGTTTTCCAATCGAATACCAAGACCAACAGAACCATTATGTTGGATAACAGGCTGTTCAATGCTTTCTGCTGTAAAGCCTTCACGGTTCATGACTTCAAAATGCACCAGATGCACATGAATCGGATGAGCATCACCAGTGGCATTGTATATTTCCCATATTTCTGTATCTCCAAAACCAGGGTTTTCAGTAATCGGAGTGTGCCAGGGCATAGCGCCATTTACGGTAGAGCCAGCAACATCAGTAACTGCTTCAGCTGTTCCCAGCAAAGGTTGTAAGCGACCAAATTCATCCCGGCCTTCAAACATAGCCAGTTTTCGAGTGCGAACTACTGGAGCGGTGACTGCAAATTCATCACCTAGATAACTACCATCTCCGATACTGGTATCTGCTACTGCTGTATCGAGAGGCAACTTAACAGTGAATACTCCACCGGCTAAAAGCCGGTGGCTTCAAGTTACGGCTGAAAGCCGGATTATTTCGCCTAAAGGCAATTTACAGCACACTGAAATCATCATCAGGGTCATTCGGCTTCTGATTCTTAATATATTCCTTCCAAACTTCATCCGTCACATTACCGCTAGAAGCGACCCAAAAACCTCTCGCCCAAAGATGCTGTCCCCAATACCTCTTCTTTAGTATCGAAAACTCCGACAACATTTTATGCGAACTCTTTCCTTTCAAAAATTGCACTGCTTTCGAGACCGATAGACTCGGTGGTATTCCGACTAGAAGATGCACATGATCCCGGTTGACTGAACCTGCGTAGATGATCATCTCTTTACTTCGCGCTATCTCTCGAAGTAACTCACGGCATCTAAGCCCAACGTCACCACCCAATATCGAATAGCGATATTTCGTTACCCATACTATATGGTATTTACAATCCCAGAGCGTATGACTGCCATGCTTATAGTTTTGCATACTGTCAGCATATCACCAGATCCTCGCCGCCTGAAGGCGGGGGATTTACGGATCCCCTATCGGGGACTTTAAACGCCATAACCCGACCAGTTCGCCAGTCAGGGAAGAGATCTTCAGCAGCAGGTAAGTCGCCATCAAATGGGGAGTCCCCCAAAATATTTTCAACTATCACTCGACTACCTGGAGGCACATCTTTAAAATCAATGATCAGATCAAGACGTTCACCAGGCAAAAAGTCAACCTCTTCGACCTCGGCTGCAGTAGTACATAAACTCTGATCTGACCCTATGACGTAAAAAGATACTAGCCCGCCATTTGCCGGATCTGGATCTCCAGCTGAAACAATTTTGAGACGAAGACGCATAAATCGACTATCAGAGCCATTGAGAAGTCTCACTCGGTATTGACGTTGTTCAACGCTGTATTTTGGTCAGATAATGCCGTTAACTACCATATGATCACCAAAAATTTCTGCCAGGGCTGTAGGTCCGCCACCTGGGAACAGATCTGGCGGAAATACTGCGCCTTCACCAGTAATGAAGTCATCGTAGAATGGTTCGCCGGGAAATGAAGGGAAAAACAATTCATCCGTATTACGAAACATTCTATCCTGCACTGCAAAACCAAGCTCTTAAGGATCAGCTGGTAGACCCAGGGGATTGCCCGGTTTTCCGGAGTCGTAGTCATCACGTAATGAATAAAAACCGGCCAGACCAGCATAAACACTTAGACGTGTTATGCCCAACGCATGATCGTGCTACCACATCATACCAATCGGAACCACCATATTTACTCTCATCCTCCACATAACGCGGACCACAAATTTCATTACCCGGTGAGAAAAAGAATTCAGGGTTACCATCAGAAGAGCTGTCATTTTTACCACCATGAACATGAGGAACCAGTGGTACGCCGTCTTTTTCAATACTGTTTTTTTCGTAGCCGTGCAACGAGTATGCCCAGTGTTAGTTAGTATCCACTGTGAAAAGGTAAGGGTTTTTCATCTTCGCCTATCAAGTTGTTACGCCATTTGATAGTAAGTGTTTTATCATTGACATGACGCTCGAAAGTGCGCCCAGGCCAGGTGGCATTATTTTTCCCTTTCTCTCCATAACCCCAAATCGTCGTTGGCACAGGTGTCACGCCATCTGCTCCAACAAGGGCGGTCATTTGTACTGTCTGTTCAGTAGCAATTTTTATTTTATTGTTTTTCGGAACAATTTTAAAACTTGCAGCGAGTGCATAAGGTGCAATATTTGTGAATAACGATTGCACGGCAGGATCGGATAATCCGGCGGCTGCAATTGCAGCATGTGCATTCTGGGATCGTAATAATGCTGCAGGAATGGAACCGACAAAACCGGCGGCCACTGCAGCTTTAACACCTGAGTGTAAGAAAAGTGCGACGTTTCATAGTTTTTAATCTTCATTTTTTAGTATTTTTGCTTGAAACCGAACATAAATTAATCCTTTCGGTGACACCTACAAAACCAATCTCTGATAGAATTTCTATGATTCTGAATTGGTAAATACTGTATTAGTTAAATAAAAAGGAAATAATCAGCTGTGTTTTTCTAAAGACTATTTTCCTTAATTTGAAGTTTTAACTGTGGATGATTACCACTATCGGCCTGCTAATTATTTGATTGTAGAGGGTGTTTTTTACTCGAGACGTGGTATAAACATCCTTCTTCAGCTTATATATTTTCAGGTTAATTCTCTGACTTATTATTTATTAACCATGTCACTGTACATATTGCAATTTTAAAAGGAAATAGATAACCGTGCGATACTAATATAGGCGAATCTAGAGAGAAAATTTAATTGTTCAAAACTCTGGGGATAAGCTCTTGATATGGTACATAACCCTGAATACTTTCACCGTTAGATTTAAATAATGCTGGTGTTCCAGTCATACCCAATTTATTTCCAAGCTTGTAACCCTCATCTACTATATTTCCCTCTTTGCAATTTCCTGCAGGTAAATCCCCTGATGCCAACCCTTTGCCAATAGATAAAGCCTTCGCTCTATCTTTAGCACACCACACCTGTCTCAGTGATTGATATCCAGAGCCTTCTTTCCCCCCACGAGGGTAAGGCAGGTAATGAATAGAAATTCCAGCTGACTGTAATTTAGGTAGTTCCTCGTGTAACTTTTTACAGAATGGACAGGTGGTATCTGTGAAAATGTTGAGTACAGCCTTTTCCTCTCCAATTGCTGGGAATATTGCTTTCTCTTTTGTATCAAATTGTTTCAATAGACTTTTTGCCGTTCTTCTTTTACTAATACTGGTCAAATTCAGGCCTAGCTCTAAATCAATCATACTGCCCATAATTACATAACGTCCGTCACCGCTTAGGTAAGCATAGTTTGAACCGAATTTTGTCACATATATTCCATCAACAGGCGTTCTAACAGGATCTGAAACATCGTTACTCCCTATACTTCTTTTTAACAAAAAAGTCATATTACGGTTTTTTAAAATCCCCGCTATTTTTGTTGTCTGGGTATTAGTAACAGGAGTCTCTATCTTTCTTTTAGCATTATTTGTCAAATTTTGCTCTTGTTCCAGATCGATTAAATCACCCATGAATAAATAACGCCCGTCACTGGTTAAATAGGCATAATTCTTACCAAATTGAGTTTGGTAAATTCCTTCTAATGGCGTCCTAACCGGTTCAGAAACGTTATCGTATCCGAGCCTTGACCTTAATAATGAGGTCATATTACTTGTTACTGAAGCTAAATAATCTGTGTCACTTTTTGCTAATTTACCAGATTGATCAGTGTTCCCAGAATCGCGACTGACCCACTTTTGATAAATATCTTCAGGCCATTTTGATTGAAAATATGCGATTACACTATCAATTTCACTATCTGACAGCTTACCGATAAAAGAGGGCATTGAACTGCTAGTTTTTGAACCGCCTACCTTGTTACCGCCATACTTGATAATATTCTTCAATACATCTATTGAATGATGCCAGGCATGTGCTGTACCGTTTAAAGCAGGTGGCGCGGTCGCACCAGTATTATTGGTATTCTCCTGACCAAGAGTGCCTTCAGCATTTACACCATGACAAGCTGAACAGTTTTGCTGGAAAAGTTTGGCACTTGGTTCCAGAATTACCGAGTCATACCAGCGGCTTTGTGCAGAAGTTATATATAAACTAAAGATTATCGAACTTAAAAGCATTTTATATTTAAATTTCATTTCAATATTGTCTCTTAAGTACCATTCAATATTTAAACAACCTTGCCTTATCAAAGGACGTATTTCCAATAAATAAGTTAAAGCACATATAAATACCCCGGATTGAAATTAATTAAAGCGCCCAATAAACCTCTGTAGCGGAGATTACATAAGCTTAAAAATTATAAATTGATTTACGGTAGGTTGCCGAGAGTTGTGTCAGAAAAACCAGATCCTATACTGAAGTTGTGGAGTATGTCATGCAACTATTCATATAGAAAAACAAGTCAAATCTACACACCTCTACTGTGCTTATCAACACTCTCTGGTCTTTTTGATAGTAGAGCCTTGATTATTTCTTTACTGCCATAGTTAGTCTTTTAAGCTAATCTTGTCAGCGATGCCATTAGCCGTTATTTTGTCTTTTATTTTTACAAGGTCTCCTGTTTTAAGTTGGTTAAAGAAATCAGCTGGTAGCAGAGTATTTCCATCACTATCTTCGTATTCCGTACTGCTATCAACTGAGTAGCTAACGCCTAATATGGTAATGCTGAATTCTGGTAGAAACGAATCCACTTCTCCCTGCAATACCCGTTCATCAATTTCATTACGTTTTATCTGAGTAGCGATTATCTTACCATTTAATTCTCTAGCCTCTATATCGAGGAAATCACCGGGGAATAGATCAGCCAATGTTAAAGGCTCAATTTCAGCTTCAGTTTCATCATTTAACTGCGTTGAATTATCAGTAGCAACTGTCACTGACGTTGAACTCATTGGGTATGTCAGTAAAATCTCTTTAGTTGCGAGATTAACTGAACTGAGCGTTGTTTTTAGTTCAATTTCTCCCCCACTAATTTCTAGTTCATCGGCTTGTAAAACACCATTAACGATTGAACCTTCAACCTCGACTCTTATTCCATTTTCTAACTGTGATGCTGCATCTACTGGCTCTAGTGATGCGTTACTGGCATCTATAGTCTGACCATTGATTTTGAAGTCAGATAAGCTGTTAAAATCGCTGATGATACCCTGCAAGCTAATATCGCCAGAATTCTCATCAAATTCGTTATCTTCATCTTCTATTTCAATCTTGCTGGCTGTAATGATGTTAGCCGATTCCAGCACACCTTTGACTTCGACAAATAGTCCATTTTCAAGGAGTACATCTCCTTCAATTTCTGTTGTAGAGTCAAAGTTGACCGTAGTATTAATGAGTTTAAAACTGCTATCAACTGCAGAGAATTCGCTGATGGTTGCTTTTAATTCAACTTCAGATTCACCGGGTCTAAAATCATCGGTTTTCTTTACTAAAGTTGCGCTAACCTGATTGCTAGCTGTACGAAAACCACTTATTTCGACGATATCGTTGACGGCCAGAGTGTCGAAAGTAGTATCTTTGTATACCGTATTTAGTTGATCAATAGTAATGGTATAACCCAAAACTGACAGGGTTTTTTGACTGTTATCGCTGCCAGGGACAACTACAGGTTCACTATCGATCGGCCCTTCAATTTCATCATCAAACACAATTGAAGTTGCTGTACCTGTCAGACCGTTATCATCAATATTGCCATTGATAGTGACGACCATGCCGATTTCAAGATCATCCTGGGTCGCCAGTGGATTGTCATCCACATCGAAGCTTGAGTTATCAGTTTCAAATTCAACGCCATTGACAAAAACACTGCCGAAGCCAGTGATGATACCAACAACAATCCCAGTGCCACTGATTCCCGCCTGAGTCGTGATCGGATCACCGCAAGAGAAAAGCAGGCTTGAACACAGCAATACGGGAGCAATCTTTTTGCCGAACAGGGCACCTAATCGTTGAATCGAATTCATGATTCTTTATCCACTTGATTTTGATAATGGTAAACACCAATGCTCAGCTTGCATTGTTTAGATTGATCTTCATGGGTTTCGTGATGAGACAGAAACAGGTCAACTTCTTCCAGAAAAGCCTGACTCTTACGCTTAATAAATTGTTGTATTTCCGGCAGCGAATCACTACTGATTTTATCATTAGATGCCTTGCGCTGGAAATGTAAATTTTGCTGACTGGCAATCAAGTTATGGTTAATTGTTTCAATTAGCTCACTGGCATCTGTGCCAAGGATTGAAAGTTTTTCCAGGGGATCATAGGAAGGCATATAGGCGTTATTCAACAAACGAATCTTACTATCAGCTAATGTTGAAATGTTTCCAGAATTAAGCAGTGCATTCTGCATGGCCACAACAGGCATGTCGCCACTGAATTTTTTAACTAGAGCTGAGAATGAAGCCTTACCTTCCACGGGCAGATCTGCAGGCATGCCTTGGGCATTTGTGAAATCTTTATCATTGAGCCAACCGCCAAGAACACGAACGCAACGATTACGTTTTTGAATTCTCGTATTTTCAAATGTCTCATCCTGTTCGTGTAATTTTTTGACTTCCTTGCGATTTAGACCGGTGAGTATCGAGATATTGGACACCGTTTGTTTCTTGCCATTTCGTGTAAAATCCTGATAAGCAATATCAACAAAACACTTCCTTGCGATTTGATCAAAATCGCCATATGAAAACCCATTTCTGAGTAAAGTTCTGATCAATGCGCTCAAGATCTTTTGCAGACTACTAGATAATGTTTGTCGTAAATCAAGCATATAAAAATTCACCAAATGCATTGCTCCCGTTTGTACGGGAGCAACTGGTTTTTAGTCGTCTATCTCAACTTCATCGATAATACCATCAACGGGCTCGCTGTCGCTCAATTTGATGAATTGATCGTCACTTAACGCGGCAAAGAAAGCCCCAGCATCATCAAAGTTATTAAAAGTTGCTGTGGTCAAATCGAAAGCAATGCCGAACAAGGTAACTATGCTGTTTGCAGCATCAAAACTGTCAACAGGGCCTTTGATTTTAACCGTGTCGCTATCTTTAAGCTCCAGCTCGACAGCATTAATAGTATCGGTACCATCGTAGAAGGCTTTTATTTCAACAAAGTCACCAATCGTTAGATCAGTCAAAGAAAGGTTTTCCAGATCATCCCGCTCATCCTCGAACTCGGTCTGCTGATTCACACGAACGATAATATCGGTGCCATTAAAGTTGAAACTGATGGTTTCGGCCTGGATATCTGAAATTGCCGCTTCAATTTTGATTTTCTGACCCTTTAATTTTACTTTAGTTGCAACTAATACGCCGTTTGTAATCGAGCCTTCAGCTTCGACAGTAATACCATTATCCAGTTGTAGGTCTGCTGGAGATAGTGTAGCGGTACTCGCGTCAACGATTTGCCCCTGAACTTTAAAGCTGCCATCTATTGCATTGTAATCAGAAATTATGCCTTCGACTTCGGCTTCATCAACTTCATCACCAAGGCCTTCGTCTTCACCCTCGACTTTTGTCGCTATAAGGATCGTTCCGGTAGCATCAAGAGCACCTTTAACCTCGACAAACAAGCCATCCTGTAGAGCAGTTATATCATCCAGTTCGGCATTACTGGCATCAATACTCAATCCATCTATATCGAAAGTACTGCCGCTAAGATTGCTTATTGTTCCAACAATTTCAATTTTTGAAGACCCTGGATTAGCCGAATCAAAAGTACCCTGCTTTTCGATATGAGTTGCGATAATTCCACCAGCTGTTACCAGGCCACTGACTTCTACGACATCGTTGACAGCCAGTGTGTCAAACGACAGTCCAAAATCATCATCGAATACAGTATCAGCATTAACTGTTACCTGCCTTCCCAACACAGTGATAATCTTGGTTGTAACATCCACAACTGTGATAGCTGAAATTGGGCCTTCTAGATCATCGTTGTAGCTGATTAAGCTTGCAATTCCGGTAGTGCCATCGGCATTGATGTCACCATTAACCGTCACCACCATGCCAACTCGCAGGTCGTCCTCAGTTAAGGTGTCATCATCATCTACTGAAAACTCGCTTGAATCTGTTTCAAACTCGATGCCGTTGACAAAAACACTCCCGAAACCTGTAATAATGCCTTTGCTAACGGAAGTATTGGCTGCTGGTGTTGAAGATGACGTGTCCGAAGAACTACTCGAGCCACACGCTGCTAGCACGATTGCGCTCGCAAGTATACTGGCGGTAACCAGTGGTCTTTTTAAATTAATTCCTTTGTATTTCATATTGCTAAACCTCGTCGATAATGTTGATAATATATAAATATGGAATATATTCCCAAATTTATTTATATTGGGAATATAATCCCAATATAAATAAATGCAACCATTATTTACCTTATATCTATACTTTTTGGCGATAAACGGTATTTACACATTCAAAAGAATTTTAATTCCTTATAATATTTCGCTGTTTCATGCATTGAGCTGAAGTATGTGTCTTTGGATAGAACCCTACTTAAAGAATACGAACAAACACTGAAGTTAAGGGAGAGTCTATTCGCCGGATAATTCTTTTTCTAAGGATATCTTCCATAAAATTTATTAGTACTTTATGGAAACAATCAGATACAAATAAATAATCGATTTTGTTTTTGTATAATCAGGTATAGATCAATTAATCTGATTTGGATGGCGACTAACATTTTGCTCATCCAACATGTATCAAAGATGTAGTTCAGTGCTTCTGAGATTCAATAACTATTTACCCAGGCACTAGTAAACATCCTTAAAAATCCAACCAATTGCAATCCCTGCCATCAAATTACTAAGAACGCTAACCTAAGGGCAGTCTTCAATAACGGAATTTGTTAAATCGTCACAGCCTGGCATATTGACTCAGTTTTCATTAATAGGAAGAAGAGCTATTAATGAAACAGATTTGTGATAAATATTGCCTGACAATGCAAATCAACATTGACACATTTTTCGTTCGCACTGCTCACTACAAATGTCCAAGTTATGTGCGACGTTGAGGCTGTAGGAAAAGGTGAGGCTGACTTTTCACTCAGGAAAACTAGAACGGCGAGTTTCCTAAAATATATTAAGCAGAGGTAAACAGACCTGAAATAGGCATACAAACGCTCTTTTTGGGAGTTAATTAATTTAAGAAAAAGAGGATGGGTTTTACTACATCCTTGGTAATGGTCATATAGATGAAAATCAAGGTAGCAATTAAAGGTGGAAGTTTATGCGGCAGAGTTCGTTACGAAATCAGTGAACCTCTCTTTGATGCGGATCACTGCCATTGTTCTATGTGTAGGCGGCAGCATGGTGCGGCATTTTCGACATATGCGGAATTCAATCCAGGCGATTTTAAATGGATCTCAGGAAAAGACAATGTAAAAAGTATACGAAAAGTTAGCAGGTGCCGGGTGGTATTTTTGTAACGAGTGTGGCTCGTCTTTAGCAGGAACCGAAAAAGGCAGGATCATCACAGAAACGCTAGGTACGGTTGAAGGAGACCCAGGTATAAGTCCAGAGTCACATATCTTAGTAGGTTCCATGGCTCAATGGCATGAAATAAATGATGATCTCCCGCAATTCGAAGAAAGGCCTTAAGAAACATGGAAACCACCGTGCAAAGCCCTCTAACAAACACCTCGAACTCGCTACGCGAGCGTTCGGCCGCTGATGCGGAGCGTTAAAAAAGCGAAAAACCAATATCTATGGGACACTAGATAATAATCAACTACCAGAAAGACTGATAACTGCTTATTTATAAGGGAGAAAATGGTGGGCCGTGAGCGATTCGAACGCTCGACCACCTGATTAAAAGTCAGATGCTCTACCAACTGAGCTAACGGCCCTTTTGAAGGATGTGGAATAATACCTGTACTTGAATCAATTTCAAGTGAAATGTGTCAAGTAAATTACAGTTGTTCCAGCTTTCTCATGGATGCTGGCAGCAGTCGTAATTCCACCAATGAAGTCAGCAGTTTGGCGGTGAATCCAGCTTCTTCATAGAGCATGCCGTAGTACTGAATTTTCATGGTTAAAGCACTGCCAAACAGAATCGAAATAAATACCAACACCGACCCCAGAGCCAAAGTTGATATGCCGGTGATTGCCTGACCAATAGTACAACCCAGCGCCAGAACGCCGCCAAAACCCATTAGCACGGCACCTATCGCATGAGAGACAAAATCAGACCAACTGGCGAACCATTCGAAACGAAAGCTTTTGCTGATCAGCGACCATAGAAAAGAACCTACAATTACGCCGAACACCGATACAATGCCGAAAGTCAGCGCTGCAGAATTAAATCCAGACATGCCATAACCCGCTGACTGTCCCATCGGATTAACGAATGTGAACGATTGTGGTGCTAGTGGACGGCCAGCCATAGGTTTTCCCTCATCGGAATCGGCCATCATGTCCCATTGTTCAAAATAGGAGCCCAGACTGAGAATTTCGCCATCTGCATCGATGTTTATATTGCTGGAAATATACCAGGCTGTTAGCACCGCCAGGCCCACAATTAATCCACCGAGAATATTGTCAAAGCTGCTGCGAAAATCAGCAGATTTGAATATATAAAAAAGCAAAAGAGCAAAAATGACCAGTCCAGCATAAAGTCGGATGTTGAGTGCATTTTCTGCATTGATAATGGAACCGATATCTGAAGCTACGGGAAAACTCAGCGCAGTCGGGCGCATCCAGTCATAAAACAACAGGCTGAACAAGGTTTGATCGCTTCCAGGTAAGGGATTAGCCATATAAAAAGCAACAAAGCCAATAATCAAAAACACCAGTATTGATTTCAGATTCCCACCACCAATTCTTACCAGCGTTTTGTTACCACAGCCGCTGGCAAGCGTCATACCTATTCCAAACAGAAATCCACCCAGTATATTTTCCAGCCAGATAAATTCAGATGATCGATAGGGAGGGAAGGTTGAATCGACTGAAATCAATTCCTGCGATTCAAGTAAAACCACACCGAGTACAGCCACAGCAATGGCCAGCAACCAGGCTCGGAAGCGTGAAAAGTCACCGATATTGACCATGTCAGAAACGGCGCCCATGGTGCAAAAATTGGTCTTGTTGACCACAGCACCCATCACCAGAGCAAGAATGAAAATAGCCCACAGGAAGAAAGTCTGAGCTGCAGCAAAGGATTCGAAAGACATAGCTACTCCAACAACAAATGCAATGTTATCTTAGAATCCCCTATAGTAGCATATCAACATATACGAATAAACTTGTCCTGGATTTAATTGAACAGATTTTAATTGAACGCGGGGAGGGCAGCCACGAGGGATTGCCCCTACGGTTTTTTGGATTATAAGCCTTCTTTTTTCATACGCTCCAGACGCTTACCCGCAAGCCTTGCAGCTGTCGATTTAGGAAAGCGTTTACGTAAATCTTCCAGCACTAGTCGTGCCTGGATCGATTGACGAAGTTCATAATAGGTATAACCGAGTTTCAACATGGCATCTGGCACTTTATTGCTCGACGGATAACGGCTTAGTACAACTTTGAATTCTTTCACGCCCTGTTCAAACTGTCGTGTCACATAGTTCGCTTCACCCAGCCAGTATTGTGCGTTGCCGGAATATCGGCCATCTGGAAACTGTTCGAGGAACGCCTTGAATTCTGTTCTGGCCATTTTATATCGCCCTTCTTTGAGCATGTCGAACGCTTTTTGATATTTTTGCCGTTCTTCGCTAACAGTTATTTTAGCTGTTTTTCTGATTTTTGAGATCACAGTAGCCGGGGCTGGCACCGGGGTAAGCACATTAGTCTCGGGTGCGGTGCTAGCGTTACTGTTTGAGTTTAACAATTTCTGAACTGCCTGACTTACTCGCTTATCAAGATTACTGGCTGGTTGTTTGGCGATATTTGAACCACTACCTTCAGCCTTTAGCAGTTGGTTGACGGGAGCCGTGGTCGGACTCGGCTCTTCCTCCAATGGCGTCAAGGTATTTACTTCCGGTATCAAAATAGGTTTGACTTGTTTGTCGGCTACCTGGTCAGAACTGCGTTCTAACTCGCCCAGTCGACGATCGATATCGAGATACAAATCGCGCTGACGCTTCTTCACTCCGGTCATATCGTGACCAAGCTGTTCTACTTCACCGCGTAACTGGCTCAATTCATCTGCCAGTTCATCAAATCGTTGGAATAATTCCAGTATGGCACGATTATCCAGCAGCTTTTTAAGCCTGTTCATATCCTGTTGAATGTTGCCCAGTTGTTTATCCAGCTGGTTTACTTTTTGATCCAGATTACTGCTCTGTGCAAAAATAGATTGCGCAACCAGCAAACAGATGCCACTGACAACAATTCGAAAATTAATATTTAACAAGTTGATACCCTTTTTCTATTTTTTGTAAGAACCTGGAAGCTCTCAGTTATCTGACCTGAAATTATCTAACCTGATAAACCAGTTCAACTCGACGGTTTTGTTGCCAGGCTTCTTCAGAATGTGCTACTACAGCTGGAATTTCTTCACCATAACTGACGGTTTCTATTTGATCCGAAGATGCACCCTGAAACAGCAAAAGTCGTCTGACTGATTGTGCCCGTCGGTCGCCCAGTGCGATATTGTATTCACGACTGCCGCGTTCATCGGTATGGCCTTCCAGACGAACAGATACATTGGAGTTTTCGGCGATGAATATTCCATGCGCCTCCAGTAAGGCGAGCGAATCATCATTTATTCTTGCGCTATCGTATTCGAAATAGATTATTCGCGAAGCCAACGGCGAATCTGCTTGCTCCAGTAACTCACGCGCACTCAAGGTCTGTTCTGCAATGGGTGACGCCTCTGGAGTACTGATTTCTTCGACTGGTTGTTGTGTTTCAATCGTCGGTTGCTCTTGCACTGGCTCTACAGTTGGTTCCACAACTTCTTTTTCGGTTGATCCACAGGCGACCAGAGTCAGTGCCAGTGTAATCATTAATATCGACTTGATGTTGTTTGATATGAATGCCATTTTATTATTCCTGTTGGTGTTGTTTATAAGGTCCCCAGACCGGCTCACGTATATCGCCAGACTGATCCGATAATTTGTGCTTGCTTCTGCCATCTATCGATACGGCATATAGTACGCCTTTATTGCCTCGAGTTGAGGCATATAACACCATTTTGCCATTGGGTGCAAAAGATGGTGACTCATCCAGTGAACTATCAGTCAAGATAGTGAGATTTCCTGTTTTTCGTTCAATTTGCGCAATTTTGAATTGTCCTCTGTCACGGTGCACCATCGCAATAAATAATCCGTCAGAGGAGATACTTGCAGCCGCGTTATAGTTGCCCTCAAAGCTGATCCTTTTGGCTCGACCACCCCTGGCTGGGATCTCGTATATCTGAGGTGAACCACTACGACCGGAGGTAAAGATGATACTTTGTCCATCGGGTGCCCACACCGGCTCAGTATCGATAGCGCGATGTTTTGTCAGCCTGGTGAGCCGTTTACTGGCGACATTCAGAACATAGACATCGGGGCTACTATCTTTCGACAACACCAGCGCCAGTTGTTTACCATCGGGTGACCAACTGGGTGCGCCATTGATGCCTCTAAAGCCGGATACTTTGCTGCGCCGCGCTGAAGAAAGATGCTGGATGAATATTTCAGGACGTTTATTTTCAAAGGAAACATAAGCCAGCGACTGACCATCAGGCGACCAGCTGGGCGACATCAAGGGTTCATCTGATTCCAGCACGGTCTGCGCGTTGAAACCATCGGTATCAGATACCTGCAAAATATATTTTCTGGCATTATTTCGGGTGGCACTTATATAGGCGATTCGCGTATTAAATGCGCCAGGAGTGCCGGTAATTTTTTCATAAATTAAATCACTGATCTCATGCGCAGATGCCCGTAGTTTGCGAATCTTGACCGGCAGACTGTAGCCCAGGATTTGTTTTTGTTTGAGCACATCAAGTAGCTGAAATTGAACATCAAGTTCACCGACAGATTTTTCGATAATTCGTCCTACAACCAGATATTCTTGTCCTGCCTGACGCCATTTGCTGTATTTCACGTCCTGACTGTAATGCGGCATTTCGACAAGCTGCTTGTTTTCCAGCACCTTAAAGAGACCACTGCGATTCAGGTCACTACTGATGATTTGGGCCATGTCTGCCTGTAATTTTCGTGTCAGACCCAGTTGTTCAAAAGGCACAACGGCCAGAGGTAATGCTCCTTCTGTTCCTTCAGATATTTCTATTGTCAGTGCAGCGTAAACGGGACTGTAGAAAAACAGGATCAACAAAAAGCTTAGTGATAAATTTTTTAGCAGATTCATTTGCACATCAGATTGTTATTATTTCAGTGTTAATTCGGTTTAAAGATAAAAATCAGCTCACGATCGAATAATGCCGGATCTGCCGGCTCAGGTAATGGTTCTGCTTTATAAACTGCAGATTCAATCGATAAACGGTATGGCGTTGAACCACCTGCACAATTACCAAAGGTCACATCCAGAATGATTCCTCCAGGCCCTTGATTGACCCGAACCTCACAAGCTGGCGTTTTACCACTGTTTGGCGGTCGACGCCAATATCTTTCCACTTTTTGCCGAATGGCCAGAATATAGGCGTTTCGTTGTTGGTCTAACTTGCGCGATCTTTCTTCGGCAGCAATTTGAGCCTGAAGTTCCGCTTCTTTGAGCTTCTGTTCCTGTTCTGCTTTACGCCTTGCTTCTGCCAGTCGCTTTTTCTCCGCTTCTACCGCTTGGCGTTTTTCTTGTTCTTTGCGTTTGAGTTCCTGCTCTGCTTTGCGTTTTGCCTGTTTTTCTTTTTGTAGCTTTTCTGCTTTGGCTTTTTCTTCGGCTAACTTTTGTTTTTTAACCTTGGCTGCTTTTTGCTTTTTTTCTTTTTCTAGCTGAGCTTTGCGTTTTTTTTCTTTTTCAGCTTTGTTTTTTTCTGCCAGTACTTTTTTGTTTTTATCGGCTTCTAGTTTCTTTTTACGTTTCTCGGCCAGTTTTTTCTCTTTTATTCGTTTCTTTTCGAGAGCTTTCTTACGCTTGATCTGTTCTTTTTTTTTCTGCTTCTCGGCCTGTTGGCGTTTTAGTTTCGTAGCATCCTCTTGCTTTTTTTCCTTTTGCATTGCCTTGAGCTGCTCGGCACTAATCACTTGAGCCTGAACCGTATTTACTTTTTTAACTGAATTCGGTTGATCACTTTGCAGATAGCTAAAAAAAGCCAGCCCCAGAATCAGTACATGCAGCAGAATTGACCCCAGCAGCGCTTTCGGATGCTTTAGCAAATCCGATATCATTTATTGATTTCCACTGCATCCGTCACCAGACCCACAGAACCAACATTAGCCTGCTGTAACATTACCAGAGCTTCCACCACATCGCGATAGGGCACGCGCGCATCTCCGCGCACCATTACTGGCCGTTTAGATCGTTTTTGCAATGCTTGCCTGAGAACCGTCAACAAGTCTTCTGCTGACAGTGGTGAGTCTGGCTGTTCGGCAATATTGATGTATAGTTTGCCGTTCTGATCGATACTGACAACAATGGGTTCAGGGCTATTTGTGTCCAGTGCATTTGCCGGTGCCTGGGGTAGTTCAACATCGACACCCTGTTTCAATAATGGCGCTGTCACCATAAAAATGATCAGCAAAACAAGCATGACATCGATGTAGGGCACGACGTTAATCTCTGCGATTGACCTTCTTTTTCCTGACGTTCGTGCCACAGCTAAATCCGTCCAGTGATCATTAAACTATTGTGATGCCTGGCGCTGCAGGATGCCGGTAAATTCTTCCAGAAAATTATCATACCGCCCGATCAGTCGATCAATTTCTGAAGCAAATTTATTGTAGGCAATTACTGCTGGTATTGCTGCCAACAGACCCATCGCTGTAGCAATCAGGGCTTCGGAAATTCCGGGGGCCACCATTGCAAGCGTCGCTTGCTGTACACCGGCAAGAGAACGAAAAGATTCCATGATTCCCCAGACTGTGCCAAACAATCCGACATAGGGGCTAACCGAACCAACCGTGGCCAGAAACGACAGGTTATTTTCCAGTTGATCTACTTCGCGTGACATAGTCACTTTCATCGCACGATTAGCTGCATTCACCACAGCCGAGGAATCTAGTTCTGCTTTTCTGGCACGTGCAAACTCTCTAAAACCATTCTCGAATATTGCTTCCAGTCCCTGGCGTTTTTCCTGTCTTATACTCATTTTGGCAAACAGGTCACTGAGGTTGATGCCAGACCAGAATCTGCCTTCAAATACCTGAGTTTCGGCTTTGCTCTGCTTGATGCTACTCCATTTCATATACATCAAGGCCCAGGAAAATACCGATGCCATCAATAGCACCAGTAGCACCAGTTGCACAGGCAAACTGGCATTTAAAATTAGTGATAACAAAGAGGTTTCGATCATGTTTTTTTATTTCCTTCAAACTCCAGATTGTTTTGCTGACTTGCACTGTCGATTGAATTTGTCGACTTTTTTGTAAACCCAAAATGACTATAAGCTCGAGATGTTACCACGCGACCCCGAGGGGTCCTCATCATGAAACCTTGCTGGATAAGATAAGGTTCGATCACATCTTCAATTGTACCGCGTTCTTCTCCAATCGCTGCTGACAGGCTCTCAATGCCTACTGGGCCGCCTTCAAATTTTTCGATCATTGCCAGCATCAGTCTCCGATCCATATGATCCAGCCCGGATTGATCTACCTTGAGCATATCCAGTGCTTTAATTGAAACATCTGCTGAAATGACACCATCGGCTTTTACCTGAGCATAATCACGCGTTCTGCGCAGCAGTCGATTGGCAATACGTGGTGTACCTCGTGAGCGTGAAGCTATTTCATCAGCACCTGCTTGTTCAATTTCAATATTGAGCAATTTTGCTGAGCGATTAATAATAATTGCCAGATCCTGATGGCTATAAAACTCAAGCCGCTGCACTATACCAAATCGATCACGCAGCGGCGAGGTCAGTAGACCTGCGCGGGTTGTTGCGCCGACGAGTGTAAATGGAGGCAGGTCAAGTTTGATTGATCTTGCTGCCGGTCCTTCGCCAATCATGATATCCAGCTGGTAGTCTTCCATAGCTGGATATAACACTTCTTCTACTACTGGGCTGAGGCGGTGAATTTCGTCAATGAACAGCACATCATTAGGTTCGAGATTAGTCAGGATTGCAGCCAAATCGCCCTGCTTTTCAATTACCGGACCGGATGTCTGGCGCAGGCCGACCTGCATTTCATTGGCAATGATATGAGACAGAGTAGTCTTGCCTAGCCCTGGCGGGCCAAAGATTAACACGTGATCCAGAGCCTCCGACCTACCACGCGCTGCCTGCATGAAGATATCCATCTGTTCACAAACCTGAGGTTGGCCAACGTATTCTTTCAGCGTGCGCGGTCGTAAGGCACGCTCTTGCGAATTATCTTCGTCTTCAAGTTCAGGGTCGATCAGTCTTTGCTCTGACATTATCTACCTTCCACTTACTGAAGCCTGCAATGCTTTTTTAATCAACCACTGTGCATCGACCCCTTCATCCGCTGCTAATTTCTTGATCATACTGACTGCTTCCTGCTCACGATAACCAAGCGTCTTTAATGCTTCAACCGCTTCTGCAACAGCTGTTCCGCCAGTTTTTTGCGAAATATTATCACTCGTTTCCTGTCCATCGCCGAGCAAATCTGTAATTTTATCGCGGAGTTCGATGATCAATCTTTCAGCTGTTTTTTTACCGACTCCCGGTAAACGTGTCAGCGTCACAATGTCATCATGTTGTACACAATGCGCCAATTCAATTTCACTCATTCCAGAGAGAATCGTCAATGCCATTTTTGCGCCAACGCCATTGATGCGAATAAGCAGGCGAAATAACTTGCGTTCCTGTTCCCTGGCAAAACCAATCAGGCTGTGTGAATCGTCTTTGATTAGCAGATGCGTCCAGACACAGACAGGACTGCCCTGTTCGGGTAACTGATAATAGGTGGTCATAGACACATCGACATTATAACCAACACCCTGACAGTCAATCAGAATCTGTGGAGCCTTTTTGATTTCCAGAACGCCTTTTAGTCGACCGATCATAAGTCTATCTTCTACGCTTCAGCGCTTTTATTTCAAGGCCAGTTTTTTGCGCCATTAAACTGTACTGGGCATGACAGATCGCAATAGCGAGCCCGTCGGCTTCATCGTTTTGTAGCTTTTGCGGAATTGATAAAAGGTATTTCACCATGTGTTGCACCTGCTCTTTACTGGCGGCGCCTTTACCAACAACCGTTTGTTTAATTTCTTTTGGTGCATATTCTGCAATTGTAAGCCCGGCTTGCCAGGCCGCGCAAATGGCCGCGCTGCGAGCTTGTCCGAGTTTTAAGGCTGAGTCTGCATTGCGATGCATGAAGACGTTTTCTATGCCCATTTGTTGTGGTTTAAACTGTTCAATAATCAGACCTACCTGCTGAAATATAAAACCCAGCCGATCAGGCATTGTTTCACCTTTTACTTTAATAAAACCACTATGAAGGTGTTTCATTTTCCCTGGTTGATTATCAATCAATCCAAATCCGGTATATCTTGAACCAGGATCTATGCCCAGAATGATCATTAACTCAATACCCTAATCCATACATAGAAACGCGAATGATAGTGCGAGTATTTGGAAAATATGGCGTTTTAAAATATGTAGCCGCACCCATAGGTTCGGCGGAATATTTTAAAATGATAGATTTTTCAAAGTGTTGTGCTTGCATCGTGTTTCTATGTGTGGATTAGGGTAATACTTCTTCCGGCATGTCGGCATTGGGCATATCGGCATTGATAAATACTTCCTGTACATCATCCGATTCTTCCAGCATGTCGATTAGTCTATTCACTTTTTCGGCATCTTCGACCGAAAGTTCTGCGGTATTGTCTGCTCGCATCGTCAGTTCAGATTCATCAGGTTCAAATCCGGCCTCTGTCATGCCAGATTTAACTTGAATATAATCAGCCGCTGCAGTGATTACCTCAATACTGCCGTCTTCTTCAAACACGACATCTTCTGCTCCTGCTTCCAGCGCAGCTTCCATTATTTCATCTTCGTCTTTGCCCGGAGCATAGTTGAGTATACCCAGATTGTTGAACATGAATGAGACTGAACCGTCCTGACCTAAATTACCGCCACTTTTGCTGAAAGCATGTCGAACTTCTGCAACGGTACGGTTGCGGTTATCTGTCAGACAATCAACTATAAATGCCACACCCACCGGACCATAACCTTCGTATCGTATTTCTTCATAATCTGAGCCGTCGAGTTCTCCTGCACCACGTTTTACCGCTCTTTCGATGGCATCTTTTGGCACACTTTGGGATTTGGCTTTATCTATCGCTGTTCGTAACGAGGCATTTGCATCCAGATCAGAACCGCCGGCTTTGGCTGCCACGGTAATTTCTTTTATCAGGCGGGTAAATAGCTTACCTCTTTTCGCATCCTGAGCTTTTTTGCGATGCTGAATATTTGCCCATTTACTATGACCTGCCACTGGTCAAGCCTCTGACTTATATGAGTAGTTGTAAAGCACAGGTAAATACTATTTACCAACCAGGTGGTAGCTTTTTTTCGATAGTAATATGTTTACCTGCAATAGAAATATACCCCCCGGTTTTGAGTTCTTTTAGTATGCGGTGTACCATTTCGCGTGTAGCGCCAACCCGGCTGGCAATATCCTGTTGGGTCAGTTTTTCAGTGATCAGTTTGTCGCCAATTTCATCAGCATGTTTGTACAGTACTCGAACAACACGGTTATAAACATCCTCAAGCGCAAGGCTGCTAACTTCTTCTGTCAGATCCTGGATTCGGGAGATGAGCAAGTCAATGATGCGCATACTGATCATCGGCTTTACCAACAAAGAACCCATAAAAACTTTACGAGAAATCACGCCAAGAATACAGGGTTCAGTCGTAATTATACTTGCCTGTCGTGGGATACTACCTAATGGCGCTAACTCGCCAAAAGTATCGCATACGCCCATGCTGTTGATAATGATTTCCTTGCCTCGGTCATTTTGTAAAAACACATCCACCTTGCCTTCAACGATAACGTAGAGAGAATCAGTATCATCACCCTGACTAACAACTACCGTATTTTTGGGAAATTGCCGAATGACAGTTTGTGTTGCTAATTTCTCCATTTCATCATCACTCAATCCCTGAAATATTGATGTATTGGTCAGTGTTTCAATTATATTTGTCATGACACAATTTAATTTTATTAAGATTTTCCAGAATCAATTTTCACGGCGCGTTATATCATGGAATGATTAAAACTGGTAGAAGCCTGTGTCATAATTATGACGCAACCAGCCTTTAATCTGACATTATAGTGCTAACGCATGAGTTGATATGTTAGCAGCATTAAGTTTTGTATTCCTCAAGTAAAAGTGACTGCCCTTTCATCTCTTCGGGTTGCGGTATACCCATTAACTGAAGCAAAGTTGGTGCTATTGCTGACAGGTTTTCGCCGGTAGCCAATTGCCAGGGTATTTCGTCAATCACCGTACAGGGAACAGGATAGTTGGTATGCTGGGTGTGAGGTTCACCGGTAACCGGATCAACCATTTCATCGCAGTTGCCGTGATCTGCAGTCAGCACTATGGAATAGCCTTCTTCGACTGCGATATCCAGCACTCTTCCAACTTCTTTATCCAGCACTTCAACCGCTTCAATTACTGCATCTCTAACTGCGGTATGACCAACCATATCACCATTGGCGAAGTTAACCAGCAAAAATCCATATTCATGAGATTTTAGTGCTTTGATCATTACATCGGCAACTGCCTTAGCATTCATTTCTGGCATCAGATCATAGGTCGATACATCTGGCGACGGTATCATTTCCCGGTCTTCTCCGGGAAAGCTGTGTTCTCTACCACCATTGAAAAAGAAAGTAACATGCGGGTACTTTTCTGTTTCGGCACAATGCAACTGTTTATACCCTGCCTGACTGATTGTGCTGGCCAGTGTTACAGAAGGTCTTTCTGGTTTAAAAACAATAGGTGTTAAAAATCCTGGATCATATTGTGTCATACAGGTGACCGTAATCGGTTCAAAGTCATCACCCCGATTTAAACTGGAGAACTCTGGATGGCTCAGCGCGGCGGTTAACTGGCGAGAACGATCATTACGATAATTGAAAAAAATCAACTCATCTCCAGCCTGAATCGGGGTGAATTTTTTCAGGATAGTGGGTTCGATAAACTCATCTGTGGTATCACCAGCATAAGCATTCTGTATGGCTAAAGTCGGGTTTACAGCTTTGTGTCCCTTACCTTCTACCAGAGCATCCCAGGCGAGTTGTGTTCGACCCCAACGCCGGTCTCGATCCATAGTGTAATAGCGTCCACTAATAGTACCAATAAAACCGCCACACTCATCCAGTGCCAGTTCAAGATCAGAAAGGTAATTCAAAGCTGATTTAGGCGCTGTATCGCGTCCATCAGTAATCATATGCACCTGAGGAATCACATTATTTTGAGCACAAATCTTGATTAATGCCAGCAAGTGATTGATGTGACTGTGAACACCACCGTCAGATACCAGGCCAATCAGGTGCAATGGCCTGTTTGCTTTTTTCGCACCATGGACTGCAGCCAGTAATGCCGGATTACTAAAAAAGCTTTCATCTTTAATCGAATCGTTGATGCGTATCAAATCCTGCTTAACGATAGTGCCACAACCCAGTGTCATATGTCCTACTTCGGAATTGCCCATTTGTCCGACGGGCAACCCGACGCCTTTGCCAGATGCCTCAATAGCTGTATGGGGGTAACTGGAAAAATAACGATCAAAATTTGGAGTATTGGCTTCTACGACTGCATTATTGATTTTACTCGGATTTAAACCGAATCCATCCAGGATGATTAATACGGCTGGTCTACGAGGTATCTGTCTCGCAATTGGCATTCACTAACCTATATTCAAGTTGAGAAAGGGATTCAATTATACCTTAAATTACTTTTACGAGAGGACTGGAGATTAAGTTATTTTGAATGGGCTATGCCAAATTAGGGAGCCAAGTCATCTATTTTTTTTCAGGAGTAAATATCCCAGGGAACTTATATTTTGATATCAATTATTGTACCAACCAGTTGATTCGCAGCCTCAAAAGAGCGGGCATTCGCCTTGAAACTATTGACGATATCCAATTGCTCAACCAATGCCTGGTCTCTGGATTGTGAATCTCCACTGCTACTGGTTTCTGACTCAGTTATTTCGGCAATATTGCGCTCCAGTCGATCAGACTGCTGCTGAATGCCGGCCACGGCATTGCTTGCTGGATCGTTACTAAGAAAATTCTGGTTGGGAATACTGGGTATATTCATGACTAACTATCTATTGCTTAGAGTATATATAGCCTGCTTTAAGATGTTTGCCTTCTAAACCTAAACCACTTTGGTGTATGCGGCATTAATTTCAAGATTAGTGGTGTTTTTTTAATTCTTCGTAATAAGCAGCCAAAAAAAACCCCAGCGAGCCAGGGTTTTCTTATATCAATCTGAACAAGCTTACTTGGACTTTGCTGCCTCACGTTCCTTAACTTCTTTAATTACTTCTTCAGCAACGTTTTTAGGACAAGGCAGATAATGCGAGAATTCCATTGAGAACTGACCTCGCCCTGAAGTCATAGTCCGTAAGTCACCGATATATCCAAACATATCTGACAGAGGGGCTTCAGCCTTGATACGCACACCTGTTGGGCCTGCTTCCTGTGACTTGATCATGCCTCTGCGTCGATTCAAATCTCCGATGACATCACCCACGTGAGCTTCAGGTGTGTATACATCCACCTTCATAATCGGCTCGATCAACTGTGGCGATGCTTTTGGAATGGTCTGGCGATAAGCACCTTTTGCGGCTATTTCGAACGCCAGGGCAGAAGAGTCAACCGCATGATATGCGCCATCCAATAGTGTCACTTTCACATCCAATAATGGAAATCCAGCCAGTACGCCTTCTTCCATACAAACTCTAAATCCTTTTTCAACCGCTGGCCAGAATTCACGAGGTACATTTCCACCAGTAACTTTGGACTCAAACTCATAACCACTGCCAACTTCACCTGGTTCAACCGCGTAATCGATCTTGCCAAACTGACCA
>Ga0256847_1000540_pt1 | contig 23353 bp, 20 predicted proteins | sample TeddybearmetaG_FD_189099 | JGI IMG/M metagenome (GOLD analysis project Ga0256847, IMG submission 189099) | Hydrothermal vent microbial communities from East Pacific Rise, Pacific Ocean - Teddybear | ecosystem: Environmental > Aquatic > Marine > Hydrothermal vents | place: Pacific Ocean: East... | reverse complement strand
CAGTGCAAAATACTCATTTGCGAGATATCGTTCTTTATTTTTTTTGGGAATATCTTCTTGTGGAAACTGTATTGGCCGCAAAAAAATTATCCATTTAGCCGTGTACGCGGCAATTTTGTACTTATTAGCCAGTTTCATCTTGTCGTGAAATTTTTTCATTCGATTAATATCATCAAAATAAGAGATCCCTATATTTCCAATCAGGCCTCTTGAAAGCTGCAGATCAATAAATTCGGGGAAGATGGTTTGCAGAATTCTGAATTGCTTTTCAAGAAAAATTGATCGTTTAATAATTTCACATTGACTTCGTTGAGTCATAATAATGCATCTTGTTGTATATTTGAGAGCGCCTTTTTGAAATTATCCTTCCCTTTGTTCGCAAATTCCAAACATCTTTCGGTGTTAAAAGGCTCTGAGTTATTTGGGAGACGCATATTGGCAATGGATTGGAAGCTGTCGTCATCCAAGAGATTTTGGTATAGATTGCTTAATTCTTGATCCGTTATTGCTGACATTAAATGGCTCCATGAAAAATTGTCAGACCAAAGTATAGCCCACTTTCTTAAACTTTTTGCGTAGGTGTCTTTTTTATCACGCATGATGAGGTGACAACATGACCTTATCATAAGGGCTTATGCATTACCCTCAGGAAATGCGATGACTTGGGCAATGTCTGATTGTTGCAACAGCAACATGAGCAAGCGTTCTAAACCCAATGCCACACCCGCACAATCGGGCAAACCGGAAGATAGCGCCGCCAATAGAAAGTGGTCCACGGCTCTGTCGGCCAAGCCTAAGGTTTGGCTGATTTGTTGTTCGGCCGCAAAACGGCGTGCTTGTTCTTGTGCATCGGTTAATTCATGAAAACCATTGGCCAGTTCAATGCCTTGCCAATAGACTTCAAAACGTTCAGCGACCGGTGGCTGAGTTTGGCTTAACTTGGCCAAGCAGGCTTGGCTGACGGGGTAGTCGGTGACAAAACATAAGCCGTGTTGGCCTAACTGTGGTTCGATGCAGTGGCTGAGCAATAAGTCCAGCCAGATATCTTTGTCTTCGGCAACGTCCGTTTCGACCAGGTGTAAACCCTGTGCATGGCTGATTTGGCGCAGTGTGTCGATGCTGTGTTCGAATGGGTCTATGTTTAAGTACGTTTGGAATAAACTCTGGTATGTGTGGTGCGTGCTGGCAGCACACGGGATGACATCTTGTGCGAGCGAGTGTATTAGGGTTTCGACTTCGTGCATCAGTTGGTGGTGGTCAAAACCAACGCGATACCATTCCAGCAGGGCGAATTCAGGTTGGTGTTTGCGCCCGCATTCTTCATCCCGAAAGGCGCGGGCGATTTGATAGATTGAGCCTGAGCCCGCCGCCAATAGGCGTTTCATGTGATATTCAGGGGAGGTTTGTAAGTGGCGTTGGCCAAACGCACCTTGCACCGTGAAGTTGCTCAGTGCGGGATCGGTGACGCCATGACGCGCTAGAATGGGGGTGTCAACTTCCAGTACTGCGCGTTCATGGAAAAACTGTCGAATATTGGCCATGAATGTGGCCCGAAAGCGTAGCGTTTCAAGATTCGCGCACGGGCGCCAATCCACTATTCTTTCACGCGAGAGACATATTCACCGGTGCGCGTGTCGACTTTAATCATCTCACCTTCCCCGACAAACAGTGGCACACGCACCACCGCACCGGTTTCCAGCTTGGCCGGTTTGCCACCGCCACCGGAGGTATCTCCCCGCACACCGGGGTCGGTTTCCGCGATTTTTAAGGTCACAAAATTGGGTGCTTCAACGGAAAGGGGTGAGCCGTTATATAAAGTTACCGTGCACATGTCTTGATCTTTCAGCCACTTGATTGTTTCCCCGACGGTGGTCGCATCGGCGGCATGTTGTTCGTAATTTTCAAGGTCCATGAAGTGCCAAAATTCCCCATCGGCATATAGGTATTGTAATTCCATTTCAACCACATCGGCGGCGTTTAAGGATTCGCCTGATTTATACGTGCGTTCTAATACGCGGCCTGTTTTTAGGTTACGAAATTTAACCCGATTAAATGCTTGCCCCTTGCCAGGCTTCACAAATTCGTTTTCAATGATGCTACAGGGGTCGCCATCCACCATGAGTTTGAGCCCACCCCGAAATTCATTTGTACTATAACTGGCCATTGTGACTCCCCATCCATGTCTGAACAAAAATCTAAAGAAAACTGCAACGCCCGGATTCTACCGCAAAATTCAGAACAATGTCAGTCATCCAATTGGAAGGCGTTGTTGGCGCAATCGACCCAGCAGCCGTGCGCGGCGCATCCTAACTTAACCCCCGCACCGAATATTGCGGCTAGCCAGAGCTTTCCGATGAAAATTCCGCACCGGATGGCGGCGTTAATTGACCCGAATGACCCGCATGATCCTTTGCTACAGCAAGTGTTGCCGCAGGCAGAAGAGGACATCGAACACGTAGGTTTTAGCCAAGACCCAACCGCGGATCTGGCGCAACAGCCGATTCCGGGTTTGTTGCATAAGTATTTTGGGCGGGTTTTATTGGTGACCACCGGTGCGTGTGCGATCCATTGCCGTTATTGTTTTCGGCGGCATTATCCTTATGCGCAGCAACAAACCAAGCCTGGGCATTGGCAGAGTATTTTAGCGTATCTGCGCGATTCAACCGATGTGTCCGAGGTGATTTTGAGTGGAGGTGATCCACTGACCTTGGCCGATGAAAAGTTGTTGCCGATGTTGCGAGATTTGCAATCGATACCGCATATTCATACCATTCGCTTTCATACTCGAATGTTAACGTTTATTCCCGAGCGCGTCAGCGGGCCGTTGAAGCAGTGGATATCCAACGCGCCACAGCAGGTGGTGATGGTGTATCACATTAATCATGGCAATGAATTGAATCCGCCGTTTGCCAAACTCACGCAGACGTTACAGCAGTTAAACGTGACCCAGTTGAATCAATCGGTTTTATTGAAGCAGGTGAATAACCAGGTGAGCAGTTTGGTTGAGCTGAGTCATGCTTTGTTTAAGGTTGGTATCTTGCCGTATTATTTGCATCAGTTGGACCCCGTTCAAGGCGCGGCCCACTTTCAAGTGCCTTTGGCAGAGGCGAAAGCGTTACATATGGCCATGAAAAATCAATTGCCCGGATATTTGGTGCCGAAGTTGGTGTTTGAAGCGCCACAAGCTCAGTCAAAACAGTGGTTATGTTAAGGGCGCGGGTTTTTTGATGGCGCGAATCAGTACATCATAGATGATTTTATTCCCAGAAAAATCGTGGTCTTGTTGGGCCACCTCGTCAATCTCAATGCGGTAGTTGAGCGTTGTATTTTGCGCTTCTCGGCGTGCTTTTCGGTGCACCCACCATAACCACAGATCCACCGCGTAGGTGCGATTGCCATGCTGGCACCAATACGCTTTAGCCGATTGTTTGGCGTCTTTTGTGCTGCGCATGAAGGGTTGATAGTGCAACATAAACAGATGTACCGGAAGGTTGATGGGGGCGGCAGCTTGTTCCTGCATGATGGCGTCCAGCGGTTGCCCGGTTTGCGCGTGGTTGGGGGTGGCGCTTTTGCGCGGTTTTAGGCGTTTGACCAGGCTTATTAAGCGTGCATGATCGGCTTGGCCTAAAATGGGCGTGTGTCCTTTGCGAGGTTGGCGCAGGATGCTGTTGAAGGGGCTTTTGCGTAACTCGGGTTCGGTTAAATCCAGTTCTGGTAGACCATTGAGCTGGGTATATTGGTGTAGTGTGCGCACCGCGCGGGTTAAACGGTTGGTGTCTCGTAACACCCATAACATTTGCCGCATTTGTTGTACGACCGTGGTTAAGCGGTTACGAAAAATTTCCATGTCGCCAATTAGCTGTGTGTGCAATAACGCAAATAAATAGGTGTCCCCACCGGCCAGGTGTAAACTCCAGTCCGCATTGATGGCGGTGAGTTTATCCAGTGTGCGTTTGGCTTTGGCTAAGAAAAATTCATTTTCTTTTTGTTTTTCGATGAGGCTGTGCACATACCCAAACTGATGATCGACCAAATGTTCGAGTTCCATCAGTTCTTCGCGTAAACCACCAATCAACGTCACCACCATGCGGTGTAGGTCGGCTTGTCGTTGTTTGGCTTCACTTTGCCCCAGTTTGTCCAATGCGTTTTGTTGGCGACGGTAACTTTCAACCCCGTGTTGAACCGATTCCATCCATTCGTGAATGTCTGGAATATGGCTCACGCGTCGGCTCACTTGTGATAACGTGTCGTGAATGTCGTAGAGTAAATTGGAGGCGATATAACCATTCGTATGGTCACCCTGAACGACATCATAACGCAGCAAAAAAGGCCAATTGGGCGGCGCTTGTTGGATGTGGGTTTGCGTATGATTGTGTTGACATAATGCCATTAACAGCTCGGCGTTGCTGCTGATGGCTCGGCCAAACGTGCGTAAAGTTTTCGCATCCATCATAACGTTAGTTCACCTTGTTGTAAGGCTGGTAAGCCTTCTTCATCAATGGGAATGTCTTCGTGTTGCAAAATAAAATCGATGCAATGATAAAAATGCGTGATTTTTCCGGTAAACACATAAATCATGGAGGCTTTGTTTTTTAACTGTAAATAGCCTTCTCGATGTAATCCCGATAACACCATACTCAAGATATCCGCATATTTTTCCACGCGTTTGTGGTTAAACATGGGGTATTGGCTGATGCGTTTGAGGTCTGTTTGGTAGGTGCTTTCATCTTCAATCATGTTCAGCAGTTGGTTAAAGCGCAGCGTATCGCCTTCCATAAAGACCCCATCTTGTCCTTGGGTTTTCATCAGCAATAAGATTAAGTCCATCATCGGGGCAATTTGGTCACGGTAGTCGTGTAATTGTTTGCTCACCGCTTGGTGGTCGGGTGCGTGTTGTAAGCTGCGATAGGCGGCGTAATACGCAACCCCGGTCATGTCTGGGTGCTCAGCATCCAGTGTTTGTGTCATGCTCAAGTCAAACCCGAGTGCGTGTAACACCGTGTTCACTTGGTCGGCGGTGGCCGCGTTTTGCAGGGCGCTAAATAAAGCCGGTTCGGTGGTTTGGCAAATAAATTGGCCATCCAGTAGGGGGTCAAGTAAGGGTCGGAGTTTCATCAGCCTGTGCCTCGAAGAGATCGTGAACAGAATAGTCAATGTCGGACTGCGCATACGTCACCAATTGTCGGCCTCGGTCCACCATATATTTGTGTTGATAATGTTTAAATAAATCAGGGTCGGGGTCTGGAAATGCGCTAAAAATGTAAATGTTGTATTGGCCCAAAAAACGCATGATTTTATCGACTTTATCTTCTGAGAAATTTTTCAATTCATCCACTGGCCAGATTAACGTGGTGTCAGAGTGACCGCGCAACATATTCGCCATCGCCGTGTAAATCATAATGATGATTAAATAGGATAATCCGGTGCTGCTGATGTTTTTTAATTCATCATCGGTGCGTGCATGTGTGCGTTTACCTTGGTCGGTGACATAAATGGCGACATCAAAGTGTTGGATGATGGAGACATTTAAACCGGTGTCTTTGATGATGTCTGCAATATTTTTTAACTGCTCGATTAAGGCGTCATTCGGTAATGTGTCGTGGTTTTGGTTGTGCCAGGTGGTGTATAACGCGCTAAAATTTTCTAAATAGGGCCAGTATTCCAAGGTGCTTAATTTTGAGGTGATGCTGACAGCTAAATCCCCAATTTCTTCAATGTCTAGGGAGAGTGCCGAGATATGCTGGGTGACTTGGTTGCCAATGCGATTAATTTTTTTGTCGATGTCTTTTAATTTGGCGAAATAATCGGTGATATTCCGACCATGCCCTTGAAAATACATGACCAATTGGTCTTTGTCTTCTCGGTGACCGCTGTCCGCATAGGTGGATAATTTTTCAGCGGCATAATACCACGGTTGTTCGTTGGCTTGGGGTAAATGGCTGATTTCAGCTTCCATGCGCACGGCGTATTGTTCTGGGGCACTGCCGAGGTGGGTTTTCATGATTTTTAACACGCTGGTGTAACACTTGCGGCCTTCCGCTTGTTGTTTTCGGTGGCTGTCTTTGTGTTGTGAAAACGCTTGAATCAGCCACTCAACCGTATGCAGTGAGGAGGGCGTGACGTCACATGGCTGGTATGCCAGCTCGCTGTCTGTTAACTGCTGTAACAAGCCCGATAATTGGGTTTGTGCTTGTGTGTGTTGGTCTTGGCTGTGTTTGTGTGTGCTGAGGCTGCTGCGCACACGCTCAAGCCCGGCCATATGGTCGTTTTTGCTGGCTTGCCAGGTGTGTTCAAGGTGCGTTAAGCGCTGGCTCAATTGGTCTATTTTGCGTTTGAGTAATGCATGCGTGGCCCAGCGGCCATCTAACCAGAAGGTGTAGTTTTTCACTTGCTGTTCTGCTTGCTCGGCTTCGGTGATGGTTTTATCTAGCTGTATGAGGGCATTTTCTAGGGATTTTACCGTGCCGGAGTCCACGCCTTTTTGGGCCAATGCGCGGTGCTTTTCCTCATCCAGTGTGCTTAAGTGCTGTGTGTGGGCCTCGGTTAAGGCTTGGATTTGTGTGTGTATAGTCGTTTGTTGGATTTGCGTTTGTGCCTCTATGGCCTGTTTTTCTGTGTGTTCTTGTGCATTGACTGAGGCCATCTGCGCCTGGTGTGCGCGCGTGCATTGTTGTTTTTGAGCCTCTAATGTGGTGACTTGTTGGCAAATGTCGTGCAGTTGTGTTTGTAGCTGTTGTTTTTGTTCTGCTATTGCCAGGGCCATTTTTTTCTGTAGTTGTTGGTGTTCGGTGTGTGCTTGTTGTACCGCACGCTGGTGCTGCCGTTGCGCTTGTTGGTTTTCCTGTTGTGCGTGTTTGAGGGCCATTTGCGTGCGTTCGAGTGGTTTGCGTTGTTCGCTTAACTGCGTTAGTTCGGTTTGTCGGGCTGTGATGTCGCTGGCCAATGTTTTTAATGCGTTTTGTAATTGGGTTTCATTTAAGGCGCGGGGGCAGGGCAGCCCACTCAAGTCCAATTGGATCCCATATAAACTGGCTTGTTCTGGGCCTAACCATTCTGGGTGTAAATCTTTTCGCAGCAACAGCGATTCGGGGAGGAGTTTGCCAATGGACTCGGTCCAATCGGGGCAGTTGTCGCGTAAAAAGCCCAATAAGGTGCCTTCGCTGTCGGTTAATTGGTGGATCAAGGCTTGTTCGGTGTCGAGTGCCTGTTGTTCGCGTTTTTTGTGTGCATACGTGTGTGCCAGTGCATCCAAGGCTTTTTTCTGTGTGTCCATGTCTTGCGCCAGGGTGTGGGTGCGGGCATCCAGGTCTGCCCGTTGTTTATGTGCGTCGGTCATTAATGTGACCAATGCGTCGGCTTCTTGTTGTAATGCTGCTGGCGCTTGGCATAGGGTCAGGTGGGTTTGAATCTCCGCTTTTGCTTGCCAAATCATTTTAATCGCGGCTTGATGTTGCTCCAATGCGTGTTCGTATTCAGTAAAGGCCTGTGCGCGTTGGTTTTTAAAGTGTTCGGAGACGGCCGATTGTTGTTTGTTGGCGGCGCTTTCCAGCGCGTGCAGGGTTTGCCTGTGTGTTTGTGTTTTGTCTTGCAGGCGAGCGGTTTGTTGTATGGTTAAGCTTTCATACTGCTGCATAATGTCGCTGGCCCCGGTGGTTAAAGCCACCAAACTGTCGGCTTGAGCGGTTTTTTCTGCCCGTAAATCAGGTAAACCTTGCACCATGTGCTGCAAACGCAGCATATCTTGTGCTTCCCAGTCGCGTTTTTCTTGTATTTGTTTGTCCGCATCTTGTTGGTGGTTGGCGTGGTCATGCGTTAACGCGGAGGTTTGTTGTGTGTGTGCATCTTGCGCGTGTGCGAATGCAGCTTTCAGTTGCGTTAAGCTCTGTTCGTCGGCCGCAATCAATGCGTTTTGTTGCTGTATGTCTTGTGCTAACGTTTGTTCGGTGTTTTGCGCGAGGGCATTAATTTGGTCTAAGGCTTGTAATGTGGCGGCATATTCTGTTTTTAAGTTTTGCAGGTGTTTGATGACGTGAATTTTTTGGTCAAACGCTTGGTAGGATTCCACCCCGTTGGCCCAATCTTGTAAATTTTTAGCCGAGGTTTGCAGCATGATTTCGCCATCTGAAATCACTTCACGGTTGATTAAAATGGTTTTGATGATGGCTTTAATGCCCAAAATGCTTGGAGTGCGCCCCAAAATCGCGGTGGTGATGAGGTCGATGTTGTGCATGTTGGTGCCCGGCTTACACAATGAATACAGGCGTCGATATTCGGTGATGAGCTGATTTTTCTGATGCGAATGGCCGCTGTATGGGGTGTTGTTTTGCATCACCCGTTTGTAATCTTCACCATTCATCGCGCCTGAACAAATGATGCCTTGGTGTTTTAAATGTGCCCCCAGATCGCGACTGTCTATGGCTTTATCCGCATTCCCATCGGCCCCAAAAAACAGCCGTTTTTGGTAATCCGATTGAATGAAACGGTAGCTTGCCGTTTGTTCATTTTGGTTGCGGCGGTAAATCGCGACTAATTGGGTGGTGTCTTCACGCACATATTCAAAGATAATATAACTAAAAGGTCGCTTTAAGTAATAATTGACAAATGAATCAATGTTGCCGGTTCGGCGTACCAGTTGGCCTGGGGCGGCCCCATAAAAAATCGGCACGATTTTGAGTAGGGTGGTTTTGCCTGCGCCATTATCCCCGTTTAGATTGGTATTACCATCTAAGTCCAGTTTGACAATATCGCCGGTTTTATAGGCATCGATGAGAATTAGGCGTTTGATTTTATTCATGAAGTGGGCTGTACGGTGTCAGAGAAGAACCATATTCTAATCCAAAAAAGCGCGCCCAACAACAAGACGATGGGCGGTCTATTCAACCGCACACCCGTGCAGGGAATATGCTTGGGTGCCGACGCGGGCGTTATTCATCCACTATACTTGGCGTATTATCTGAATGCTGGGGTGTTTTATGGTTGGGGAAGTGTTCACCATGTGGGTTGGCGATGCCTTATATGGGGTTGAAATTGGCAGTATCTTAAGTGTAGTCAGTGATGCCAGTCGAATCCGGCCGATTCCGGTTGTGCGCCCTGGGTTGCTGGGTATTTCGACTTACCATGACTCACCGACCCCGATTTTTGATTTGGCCACGTGTTTTGGCGCAGAGTCTCAATCTACAACGCGAACAGAGCTGATCCAAACCTTAATTGCGCGTGAGAAAGACCATGAAGATTGGTTGTGGGCATTAGAAGAATCGGTGAAAAATAATGTACCGTTCCTGAAAGCCAAAGACCCCCACCAGTGTGCTTTCGGTAAGTGGTATGACACTTTTCAAACACGTGATGAGATGCTCGCAGAAATTTTAAAGAAATTTGATGCCCCACATAAACACATTCACAGTTTGGCCGAAAAATTGTTGTTGCTACGGGATCAAGGCAAAATCGCAAGTGCATTAGAAATTATTAATCACGAACGCATTAAAACTCTGGCAGAATTAAAAAAATTGTTTCATTTAGCCCGTACCCGAATACGCGAGAGCATTCAACCGGTGGTGTTGTATTTAACCCGAGATGGTGAAACGCCGGTGTTAGGTTTGTTGGTGGATGAAGTCAATGATGTGGTGACCATGGAAGAAGAAGATATTATTTCCGCCGAACATTTGGATGTGTTAAGCCAAGGGGATGGCGGCAAACTGTTAAAAGGTTATGTGAAAACCGGCACAAAATCAGATTATTTTGTGTTTGACCCATTTCGAATTCTTGACTCAGAGGCGGATATCTCGACGTTAGTGTAAGCCTTAGCGTGTTATTCGCCGACGTGAATGCGCACGATATCGGACACCACAGGATGGTACGGAATTTTGGCTTGAAACGTGTGTTGTCCTTTCAATAACGGCCAGCGTACCACATACGGTGCCGAGGTCAGTTGAAACGGTTCACCATCAACATACCATAAGACTTGATCAATCGGGTGTTCTGTCCCTTGTATGAGCTGGACTTTTAAGGCCAGTGTTTGGATGTCCGGGGGCGTGTCTGGGGAGAGGAAGATATGGCTGTTGGCGGTGGGTGATTGAATCTTCAATTGTATCGGGGTTGGGGTGGCTGTCGGGGCGTGTTGGATGCTCGGCGGTGTGGGGCGCGTGCGTAAGGTCACGGCTTCGGGTAGATCCAGTGGGCTGAATTCAGTGGGGATCGCGGGCAGGCGGTTGGCGATGATCCAGTTGCGATATCTGGGCGGTAGTTTTAGGTGTAACACGGTTTTCCGATAGGCTTTGGGCGTCCATTGGGTGGCCAATTTTTGGTTACGGCTATCGATGCTGTAATGGTGAAAACTACTATCCAATGTCGGTGCTTGTGCGGCGGGAAACCATTCCACAAAGGTGCGGTGACAGTCGCGGCTGAATTTTCCATCTAACGCACAAATTTCACGTGAGACATAACCCGCCGGTGGGGGAAAAGACACGTCTTTTAAGCCTTGCACCGCTTGTGGGTGCAGTTTAAATAAAATCGCTTGGGCCAGTATTGCCGCGTTGGCACCGCCGAAGCGTTTCATGGGTCGGGCATCCGCACGCCCAACCCACACACTCACCAAATATTCTTTTGACCAGGCCATGGACCACGCATCTCGGAAATTTTGTGAGGTGCCGGTTTTGATCGCGACGGGGAAAGGGTATTCGGTCGCACCCATGCGTTTGAAGCTGGGTAATCGCGCGATGGGGTCGGATAAAAACAAGGTGATTTGTCTGGCGATGGCTGCGGGTAAAACGGTTTGTGTGGGCGGGATGTGGTCGCGAAACCAGTTCAGTGGTGCGCTCGCGCCGTCCCCGGTAAACAGGTGATAAGCTTGGGTTAAGTCCGCCAGGGTTACGGATAAATTGCCCAAAGCCAGGCCTAAGCCATAATACAGCGCGGGGTGTTGATGTTGATGCAAACCCAGTTGGTGTAAAAACTCATAATGCGCCTCAATGCCGGTGGCTCGGAGTAAATTAATGGCCGGAATGTTGCGCGAGTTGGCCAGCGCTTGGCGGGGTAATAACGGCCCTAAAAAACGCCGATCAGCATTATTAAAACCCCAAGCAACGCTTTGTAAATCATCTAATAAGGTATTCGGTTGAATGTTGCCACGGGCCAATGCTTGGGCATATAAAAATGGTTTTAAGGTACTGCCTGGCGAGCGTTTGACTTGGGTGAAATCAATCGCACCGTGGCGGCTGTGATAAGCCGATGACCCTAACCAAGCCAAGATTTGGTGGTTTGTATTGGTGCTGACGATGACGCTCACCTGCTCGGCAGCATGCGCTTGCCATTTTTTTAAGTAACCTTGGGCTAAGCTCTGTAGGGTGTTTTGTAATGTTAGATCTAACGCGGCAATGACGATGGGGTGTTGGTGTGGTTGGCGTTTGAGTTGAGCTTCCAGCTGTAAAATGGCATGTAGCGCGGCATCTGGCCGTGTGGGTTTGGGCGGGATACGCAAATCCGCCAAATGTTGCTGTGCCAGTGCGTATTCCGCCGCATTGATGACCGACTTTTCAAATAACTGCTGTAAGGCCCGCGCGCCTCGGGTTTTGGCGCGGCGTAAACCCGCACGCTGATAAGGGTTCATCAGTGTGGGGGCCTGTGGAATGGCGGACAGCAGGGCGATTTCTGCCCAACTTAAATCCTCCACCGGTTTGTTAAAGTATTGGCGTGCGGCGTAAGCGATGCCGTGAATTTCATTGCCATAAGGCACCAGCCGAAGGTAGTGTTTGAGCAGGGCAGGGCGTCCGTATCGATAGGTCATGATTAACGCGCTGACGGCATCGATGGCTTTATTCAGGTACGTTCGTGATCGCCCGGTTTGCATGCGGGCGACTTGCATGGCTACCGTGGAGGCACCCGAGACGCGTGTGCCCGAGTGTAAGTTCTGCCCCAATGCACGCCCAATGGCCCAAACATCAACCCCAGGGTGTTGCCAGAAACGCTGGTCTTCCAGGGCTAACGTGGCGGCGGCAACGCGGCTTGGCAGGGCCGCCAATGGCCAGTAACCATAACCGGGCGCATTGTTTGAACTGAGTTGGGCTAAAAACTGTTGATGCCGGTCTAATAAGAGGTAAGAAGGGGCTGGGGTGGTCAGTTTGGCCGCTGGCCATGCGAGCACAAATAAGAGCACACAAACCAACGAAAACGCATGCCCAAACCAGGATAAACACCGCATCAAGCCGCGCATGGGATTACGGGATTAACGCCGTGAGTCGTTGCATGGCTGTCGCGAGGACGTGCATGGGGGTGTAAAAATGGGGGGAAAATCGAATGCCGCCACCCCGGTAGGCGCAAATGACCTGGTTGCTCATGAGCTGATGGTACAACGCTTGTGCGCCCATCGCTTCGACTGCGAAGGTGACGATGCCAGAGCGGTGTTGGGTTTGTGTGTTAGACAAGACGGTGATGCGTGGATGCGCGGATAAGGCGTGTATTAAATATTCGGTGCGCGCCAGAATCTGTGTTTCGATGGTGTCCATGCCAATTTCCTGGAATAACGACAAACTGGCATTAAAGGCGTGTGCAGCGAGCATGTTGGGGCTGCCACATTCAAACCGGGTGGCGGTGGGGGAGGGTTGCCACGTGGTTTGATCAAAATCGTGGCCGTTTTCTAACATGTGCCAGCCATATTGCTGTAAATTTAATTGCGGGCGTTGTTCGGCGCGGCAATAAAACAGGCCTAAACCTTCTGGGCTTAATAACCATTTGTGGCCATCAGCCATGACAAAATCAGCGTGATTCTCTTGTACATCTAAGGCAAACGCACCCAGGGATTGAATCGCGTCAATGCAAAAGCGGATGTCATGCGTGCGGCAAAAATCCCCGATGTGCGCCATGTTCATGCGTAAGCCACTGCCATATTGCACGGAGCTGACACTGATGAGCCGGGTTTGCTTGGAGACGTGGGCCAATAACGCGGCTTCCGGTGCGGTGTCAGGTAGATTGACCTGCTTCAATACCACCCCAAAACGTGCTTCTAGGGAGGCCCAGACCACCCGGTTGGAGGGGAATTCTTGGCTGGGGATGAGGATCTCATCCCCGGCTTGCCAGTCAATGCCGTAAGCCACCACGGATAACGCTTCACTGGTATTTTTGACCAGCGCGATGTCATCCACACTGGGGGCATTGATTAACCATTGTAAGCGTTGTTTTAAGGTTTGTTCGGTTTTCATCCAACGCAAATAATGGGTGGCCCCCCAAGTGCTATTTTCTTGCGCAAAATCGTGTACCGCTTGCGTGGTTCTGTGGGGCCAGGGCGCGACCGCTGCGTGATTGAGGTAACACAATTCGGGGTCTAACGGAAACTCGGCGTCTTGCATGGCACCCTCTTGGACTGTTTGGCCAGTGTTATGGGGCGTCATGATCTATGCTTTGTTCACCGTAGTCAATGACATTTGAGGCCGCATGAGGGGATAACTTGCCACTGTAGCTGACCAGTTGGCCCAACAAGGGTAACCTAAAGGTGACGGAAAATTCATACAGACCATCGGTGATGCGTTTATAAGCATGCGAGGATGGGAACAGCCACGCGGGCATCGGCACGCCCATAAAGGTGATATTTTTGAGTACCCAATACCAGCCACCTTCCAATAGATTAACGCCAAGCTTGAAGGATAATTTGCCGGTTGATTCATGCCAGTATCCAGCGGGATAATGCCCCTTGGGGGTAAATACGGACACCATTGTGTGCGCTGAATTAAATTGGCGAGACCAATATAATGCGCCGTTTTTATGCGAGATGACGACGTGGAGTTTTTGATCGCCTGCCTGGGTCGGTAGACCAAGCTTGCGTGCCAATTGACGGCCTATCCTGCCAGACAAACCTGAACCGAATTCAAGCTTGACCGTGCCGGATAATTCACCACCATATCGGTGTAGGTCTTGCAGCATGGGGTCAAGCTCAGCAAAGTTTTTTCCAAACCATGCGACGACTGGATTATTCATATGTCACCCGTATTAAAGCATGAGCTTGGCATGTTAACCCTGATCGTTTTTGAATGCACTTGTGAATGGGGAAAATGTCCTCTACCCTCGTGACACCAGAGCACACTACCGGAAAAAACACTGTGATCATGTCGGTACCAACGTGTATAAAACGCCTGCTATTCGCGGCCTTGATTTTTTTAGCCCCAGGCTGTAAATCAAATTTATCGCACTTAACTTCAAATTTGAGTGAGGCTCACACGGGCATGTGTGATGAGCGGTTAACCGGCACATGGCTTTTTCAACACTCGGTTGGATCAAACACATTTTATATGACCGCACAGGTAACGCGTGACTGTGCAACTGTGGATGTCAACCTCATCCATCTGATACCCGGAAAAACCGGCCTTCAAAAAATCACGTATCAACTCCTGGCGACGTTTACCGAGTTAAATGGTTTGACCTTTATTAACGTCAATGTCGTGGGTGATGCCGAAGGCGTGAATTTCCTTGTGCGTTATGATTGGGATAAACATAATCGTTTGCGCGCATTTTTAGTGCGTGATCAAGCCTTCAAAACGGCAATAAAATCGGGCGACATCAAAGGCCATATTCGCAGTGATCATAAAGATGGGTTTTACACGTTAGAGCCTAATGATCCTGCCAGCTTAGCCTACATGGGTCGCCATGCTGAGCGCCTTGTTGGAGACGAGGTTTTATTGTTACGCCTCAGTACACAAGTTTACTCTACTGTTTACGCATGGCCATCTTTCGAATGAAAAATCTATTGTTTGTTTTTCCATTTTTATTATGCAGCTGTATCGACCTGCAAAATAATTTAAGCACAACCCACATTGGCGGCTGTGATGAAAAATTGAGCGGCATATGGTTGTCCAAATTTTCCGGCCAATCGGGTACGATCTACTTGAAATCCAAGGTGACACAAGACTGTAAAACGGTTGATTTTACGCTCATAAGCCTTGACCCTAATGCGGAAGAAGCGCAATTAACACCATCGGAAACCCCCTTAATTGCAACGTTTACGCGTGTCGGTAAGGTTAACTTGATTAACTTAAATCCGGTTAAGCCGAATGGTCAAGTGGCAACGATGAATTATTTGGTTAGGTACGAGTGGAACCCAGATAACAGCCTTCAGTTGTTTTTATTGAACAACCATATTGTAAAGCGGTTGATTGCAAAAAAAAATATCTTGGGGTCGATCCAGGGGAAAAAACTCATCTTAGACGTTAGCCGAAGCAACTTAACCGCTATTGCCAAACACGCAAACCATTTATTCGATAAAAAAATTCTGTTGCTTAGGTTAAGTGATAAAGCCGATGCAAGGCCGCTCTACGCCTTCCCTGCACGTGCGCGCTGAAGGGTAAATAATACGCCGCTTCCTCATAATAAATAGGGTGCAATGATGGAAATTGATATAAGTGTTTTCTTGGGAAATTTTCCACGGAATATTTCCTTGAAGTTGACGAAATTTTTTTCTGTAGAGTTTTCAAAACATGCATCTACAGAGCATAAACAGGATGTTGTTATCCGAGTATCATCAGAATTAATGCCAGTAGTCAGCGTTGAATCAGAGGTATGCAACTTTTTAAGCAATTTTGAAGCGTATATTGAAGATGTCAAAAAATCTTCGGGCGTTCTTCGTTTGGGTCTATTTTACAATCTTCAAGAAACAGTTGTGTTTCCACTGCAACTTTCAGCACAAACAATCAATATTCTGTGTAAATTGAATCTTGGAATCGATGTGACAGGATACCCTTGCTCAGATGAAGATTAATCCAGAAAAATCATTCGTGTTTTCAATTTTAATCTCTGCTTGGCCTTTTGCTTGCCAACCGAACAAACACGTCTACACTGTATTGTAGACAAGCATAAGTATTTTAAAAAAATAATAAAATATAGAGTTAAATTAACATTTTGTTGTAGTGAAAAATCTGATTATCCAACAATGATGAGCCAAAAGAAATTTGACATAAGTGTCCTCAGTGATGAACAAGATAGTATGCAGAGCTTGTCATGCCCATTTCAGAGATACAGAAACGACCCTAGGTATATGTCAGACATTAGACAAATTGATGAAGGAAGAGTGTTGTGATGGCCCTAAGCCGTAGTCGTAAATCTATTTTAATGAGTGTCATTTTTTTGGTGATTTCTACAAGTTCTTCTGTCGCGAATTTCTGTTCTCAAGGAGAAAAAAAAGAAATACACACCGTAAATGGTATTACAAAGATATTTTGTCTGGTTGAGGTGGTGCCAAATCAATTTGTCCAAGACGGTATTTTAATTTTAAAAAAAAATAAAATAACGACCTTGAAAATGAATATGAAGCTTGGGGAGCCCCATGGCAAATTTGAGGCCTGGAATGATGTTGGGGTAAAGCTGTCTGAAGGAAATTATGTGCTTGGAAAGAAATATGGCTTGTGGCGATATTGGAGTGATAGAGGAGAACCGTTATATTGTGAATTTCACGAGGACAATATTCCTGTAAAAAAACAAAATGCCCGTGCCCCCTGTGTCAGGATAGTTGTCCGATGAAAATTTCCAATTGCTCCTGCAAACGTTGGTGTCAACCCCATTAGCGCAAGATCAACTGGAACAGATTGCAATACTTGCCTGCCGAACAAACACGTCTACACTGTACTTTAGATAAACAGACCTATTCAGCAAAAAATAATAAAGGATGAGCATGCGATTAAAACATCGTTTTCTCATCTCCAAACTGCGACACCACCACCTCTTGGTGATGGTGATGGTGAAAATAGTGGTGAATACTGCAATGTTAGTGACCTAGAAAGAACACAGCCTTTAACTAAAAATAGAAAACAAATGAAAAGGCTTGTAGACGATATACAGAAAAATGGGATTAACCAACCAATTAGCTATATAGAGTATAATGGTGTTCGATATGTTGTCGATGGACATCATAGATTGGAAGCGGCTAGAAGATTAGGAATCAGGCGTGTTCCAATTGTACAAAGATCGCTTCCATTTAGAGGCTATAGAACTCCAGCCAACTTTGGCTTCTCTCAATACTAGAATATTTAAAAAATAGTTATGGATATAGTGGATTTGATTCGTGTTTATCAAAGTACCGTGAAAAAAGCGAATGGCCTGTTAATTGAGCACACTGGATGTCCAGAGCCTATGTGTTGGAGAGAATATAATATTTCCCCGAAAGGTGAATTCGGCTGTAATGATGAATATTCTTATGCATTTCATGGTATTGGATGTCAATTTGTTTTTCATAAAAAACAAATTGCAGTAGATTTTGACTACGGATATCAAGGTCGTATTGATGGCTTCAATTTATGGAATCTTTGGGAGTATTTAGGTGATGCTATTGGTTTTAAAAATTTCTCAGAAAAGAAAAATTTAGAATTTGCATTTCAAAACAGCGTTGAGCAAAAAATAATAGTACAGAAATATAAGGCGCAACAGGATGATCTGTACTATTTATACAGCGACGTGGACCCCCTGTGTCAGGATAGTTGTCCGATGAAAATTTCCAATTGCTCCTGCAAACGTCGGTGTCAACCCCATTAGCGCATTGATCAACTGGAACAGATTGCAATACTTGCCAACGGAACAAACACGTCTACACTATATTTTAGATAAACAGACCCATTCAGGAAAAAATAATAAAGGATGACCATGCGATTAAAACACCGCTTCCTCATGCCCAAACTCTGCTGCATTCTTCTGTTTTTATATTACACACAAGCGGCCATCGCCAACCCGAGCATCATCGTCCCCGGCCTAGAAGAACCCCTCGTTAGCCTCAGCGACACCGCCACCCCAGACGACGATCTACAGGAAATGATCAACGGATACCAACGGGGGGAAGACCCTGAAAATTTATTAACCGACTACCATCAAGCACAACCAAACTCCCCCTGGCAAGCCTCGATACAGCTTAATTTAGGCTTACTCTACTACCAGCGTGGTTATTTCTCCCAAGCCATCATCGCCTTTGAACAGGCATGGCAGCTCAGTCAAGCCGCAACTGGCCGACATCAAAAAGCCATGGCGGATCGTGCCTTTGCCGAATTAATCCGCATGCACGCACGACTGGGCCACGCCACGGAACTCAGCGCGTTACTCGACGACATCCAACACCGCCGGTTGACTGGGCAAGCAACAGAAGCCGTCGCTGGTGCGCGTGAAGCCTTATGGTTGATGCAAAATGAACCGGGATTCGCCTTTTTATGTGGGCCTAAAGCGTTACAAAGCATCCTACAACATACCCGCCCACAATCCACCGGCATCAACACCTTATTAAATGTACGCTCTGATCCAACGGGGTTGAACTTACACGCCGTAGAACAGCTCTCTGCCACGGTCGGGCTATCCTATCGTGCGGTTTACCGCACCGGCACGCAACCGATCCCAACACCCGCCGTCATACACTGGAAGCTGAACCACTATGCTGCCGTCATTGCTGACAAAGACGGCTTCTATCACATTCAAGACCCAACCTTTGGTCAAGACTTATGGATCAGCCATGCGGCGTTAAACGCAGAATCCAGCGGTTATTTTTTGATCCCACCAGACACCAACATGACCGGCTGGCGCGACGTGCCCGCCGCCGAAGCAGAACAAATTTACGGCAAAGGCGTCACCCAAAATAATAACCCGGATAGAACCCGACCCGACGACAACAAATCCAAAGACTGTGGGTGTGACTCAGACAAACAAGCGATGGTAACCTAGGGCCGAAATGGAACATGAACTGGTTAAGTTATATTCAAGACAGCCCGAAACAGCCCTCAGCCACCATTCGGCGTGCCGTTGCCGGGGGTGGATCGGTCAACTACACTGGATTTGACGTAGCCAGCGGTCGCTTCCAGCGGCATCGAGAAGACCTCGGACAAATAACCCGTCTCTCATCCAGCCCGATTGTGTATGAAAGACAGCGTACTGACGGCACGATTGAACGTTACCAACACAGCGACGGTGCGTTAAGCGGACAACGACGGGTTTTCCTGAGTACGATCATTGACCCCACCGGTCATCGCGTTGAGCTCAGTTATGACGACTTCATGCGGCTCACACACATCACCGACGCCTTGGGTCAACAAACCCAGTTTGCCTATGACGACCTGGAAGACGAACGGCGCATCACCGGCATCGTGGATCCCTTTGGGCGCACGGTACGCATTGATTACGACGAACAAGGGCGACTCCAGCAAATCACCGACCCAATTGGCATACAATCGCACTTCACCTACGACCAAGGTGACTTCATCACCCGCCTGAAAACGCCCTACGGTGAAACCCAATTTGCCTTTGGACAAAGTGGCACCACACGATGGCTGACCGCTACCGACCCACTTGGCAAAACGGAGCGCGTTGAATTCCGGCATAACGCCAACGGCCTGCCTTTCTCCTCACCCATCGTGCCCAGCATTAATACCTTCAACAAATACCTAAACAGCCGCAACACCTACTACTGGAACAAACAAACCTACCAAGACTTTGGCCCCGACGTACAAAAAGCCCGCATCAAACATTGGCTACATAAAGGCTCGACCACCTCAGGCGTACTCGAAAGCCGTAAACAACCGTTAGAAAATCGCGTGTGGTACAACTACCCAAACCAAGCCGCACTACCAACCTACGTGCGCAACATCCATACCGAACAACCCAGCCAAACCGGCAGAGTACTGGACAACGGAGCAACCCAGCGCACACAAAACAGCTACAATACGCTAGGAAAACTAACCCAAACAACCGACCCACTGGGATACATTACCCACAGAACCTATGCAGACAATGGCATTGACCTCATTCGCATCACCCAACAACGTAATGGCACAACCGAAACCGTCGCCAGCTATCGCTACAATGATCGTCACCAAATCACCCAAGCAACCGATGCCAACGGCAACACCACGGAATACGGCTACAACGACGCCGGGCAACGCATCGAAAGCCTCAATGCGCGACAACAAAAAACCCAATACCAATACAATGCGCAAGGCTACCTCATCGAAATACAGAGAGCCAATGGAAAAACCGACCGTTTTGACTACGATGAAACAGGCCGTATTTCGGCTTCAACCGATACGCAAGGGCACACGCAAAAATTCCATTACGATGCACTAGACCGAATCACCCAAATAGACTACGAAGACGGCAGCAACCTCGAATACACCTGGGATAAACTGGATCTTATCCAAAGCCAAGACCGCCAAGGCAGAATAACCCAATACGAATACGACGCGATGCGCCACCTAAGCCAAACAACCGATGCTCTGAACCGGGTCACGCACTATCGCTACAATGCCGATGGACATCGCATTGCCGTAACCGACCCAGAAGGCCATACGACCCAATTTGACTATGACATACAAGGCCGACTGAGTGGGAGCATAAGCCCAGACAACCACCGCACCCGTTACCAATATCAAGCAGCACAAAGCCTCCTGGAGACAATCACCGACCCAGCAGGTGGAATCACAAAATACACCTACGACCTGGCAAACCAACGGATTGGCATCACCGACCCAAACCAAAACACCACGCACTACGCGTATGACGAAGCCGCCAACGTGATCACCCAAACCAGCCCAGACACCGGCGTTAGCAGCTACACCTACGATGCGGTTGGCAACAAAACCAGCGCAACAGATGCCAATGGCGTGCGCACCGAAATCTTATATGACGCACTCAACCGAATCACCGACATACACTACGCTGATGCGGATGAAAACATCAAAATAGACTACGACGGCGACAACTACCCAAACGACAACAAACACACCGCCACGGGCCAACGCACAGGATTGCAAACAGCCACAAGCGACACAACCTGGCGATACAACGAATATGGTGACTTAATCCAGCAACAAACCACATTCCTCGAGTTGGGAAAAACCTACAGCCATGATTTCACCTATGATTACAGCTACCAACCTAACAACGGCCGCATGACCCAACAGATTTACCCCGATGGCATGGCCTTAAACTACCAATATAATAAACACGGTAGAATCAACCAAATCGACAAACTCACGAACACCCGCTCCGTGCCGCTCTTATCCAACATCGACTATCTCTTGCTCGGTGGGATTAAAAGTCAAACCTACGGCAATGGGATACGACTCGAACGCCAAATCGACAAGAACAGCCGATTACAGCGTCAAACGCTTCAAGGCGAGACTACCCAATCGGACTTACAATGGCGTTATAGTGCAAATGGCAATATCCAAGAAATCACCGACCATGTGTTTCCAGACAAAACCAAAACCTATGAATACGACCGCATAGACCGCTTAACCCAATCGAGCTACCCCGACACTCAAGCATTTGAATACGACGCCAACAGCAACCGCACGCAAATGGTACGGAATGACACCGTAACCGACTACCAAATCAAAATAGACAACAACCAAATGATTGAACGCATAGGCAGCGAAGCGATCTCATTCGACTATGATTTGGTCGGTAACACCACCGCCGAACGCAGCCTTAACGAAGATACCACCTACACCTATACCGCGCGTAACCAACTGCAAACGATTGAGACAAATGGGCAGAAAATTGCCGCGTATGCCTACAATGGCTTGAGCCAACGCATGCGTAAAAGCACTGCGGACAAAACCGAATACTACCTCTATACACCCGCAGGGCAAGTCATGGCGGAGCTAGATGAGACGGGAGAAATCACCAAACAATACCTGTATTTTAATGCACAGCCCCTAGCCCTGGTAATGCCCTCAAAACAACAACAACCTCGAAAAAAATTCAAACACGGCCCCTTTGCCAGGATCAAACAGCGTCTTCAAGACCGACACCAACGCAGGCATGACAAAACGGATGAAAGCCCACATCGTTTTTGGCCGAGGCATCACAAAACAACAGGCCATGGCCATCGTTTCCATCATCGGGATGAAGGTGATGAAACCGATGAAGCAAACGGTGCTGTTTATTATTATCACAATGATCACCTTGGTACACCGCAGCGATTGACGGATGAGGATCAGTCTGTTGTTTGGGAAGGGGTGTATTCGCCTTTTGGTGAGGTGAGTTTGGTTGTTGATGAGGTGGAGAATAATTTACGTTTTTCGGGGCAGTATGCGGATCGGGAGTCGGGGCTGCACTACAACTATTTTAGATACTATAACTCAATAATTGGTCGGTATGATCAACATGACCCAATTGGTCTTGAGGGAGGATTAAATGGTTACCTCTACGCAAACGCCAATCCATTGCGATATATCGATCCTCTAGGATTGATTGTTTGCAAGTGCGCAGCACGTCAGACAGGAGCCAGAGTGAATAACGGAAAAATATGTACTTACTATTGCAGCTGTGTTGATTGTGGCAATATTGAAATAAAAGTTTCTGCTGGAAGCAGCGACAGTGCACTATGTCGAGGCCAGGCTGACTGGGGGCCACCTGCGTATAAGCAAACATTTGATAACTTTGAGGTTGATACCGAATCATGGTGGGATCAATGGTGGTGGGATGATTTCGTTGATGAGGTAGAAAAACAGTGTCCAGGTTGTGAAAAGGAAGATAATTAGAATAATGAAAATAAAGGCTATACAATATTTTCCGCTATATATTTTACAAATTACAGTTATAGTTTGTATAGTATTTGGTTCTTTTTCGGATATTCTTAGTTTGTACAAACATGTGCTTTTTGTGCGCGGGAAAACGCCTGAAAACCTAATGTTTTATTTAACAACATCAGCTTACATTTCAATTCACCCATTTTTTAAAAAAAAATATATAACTTTAGATGTATTTTATGTTTTATTGTGTGCATTTTATATGTTTCAGATAGAGTATGCTGGCCTTTCTACTTTTATGCTGGAAAATTTTGAAGGGTTTTCTGGATATAGAGATGTTATGCATATAAATTACTATAGCATTTTCATGATGATATTTTTCTTTTCAGTCTTGTTAGTAAACTCAGGCCTAGAAAGAACACCACTGATTCTGGTTTTTTTAGTAACTATTATTTTAGCAGTGACAGCCACATATCACTCATATTGGAGTTGGTTGGGGCTTATTAATGAATTACCTGTGAATACGCAACTGCCAACACCGTCTGCTATATAAAAAGATATGAGAAAGGGAAACTATATTCAGGCACAATCTAAAATTAAAGGATTTTTGTTTGCTGTTATACTTTCGTAATAAGCTCAAGGAGCTTATCTGGATAAAAACCAATGCTAATGCCGTATTTACTTCAACGCTCACAAAAAATGCCTCTCTCTTATTCAAAAAAACTGATTGAGCAGATAAACATAGGTGCATCATCAGTGTTTCCCTATTTGACATCACCCCGAAACCATTCTTCTGGCGAGGATGCTCATCAAGCTTGTCAGAGGCTTTTCTGAAAAAATAGCATTTTGAACAGCTCGAATTGTAAATGAGCTTATAC
>Ga0256847_1000539_pt1 | contig 23363 bp, 23 predicted proteins | sample TeddybearmetaG_FD_189099 | JGI IMG/M metagenome (GOLD analysis project Ga0256847, IMG submission 189099) | Hydrothermal vent microbial communities from East Pacific Rise, Pacific Ocean - Teddybear | ecosystem: Environmental > Aquatic > Marine > Hydrothermal vents | place: Pacific Ocean: East... | reverse complement strand
TGAGATTTTTTTATTTGAATTAATATAACATCCTGTTTTTAGATACTTTAAATTATTCAGAAACCTATTTAGTTTCCGTAAATTCGTAATATAATTAGTAAATTTGCATCTCTAATCAAGATAAATGGTTCCGAATTTAAACAACTTACCAACCTATGATACCGTTGGTGTAAACGAACGTGTAAAACGATTTTGTACTCGAAGTATAAAAAAGGCTTCTAAAGTTGAAGGTCTAAAGTTAGTACTGAGTATGATTGACCTTACTACCCTAGAAGGCAAAGATACGAAAGGAAAAGTTCAGCAATTATGCTATAAAGCAATGCACCCTCATGACACCTTACAAAATATTCCTACTGTTGCAGCGATATGCGTGTACCCATCACATGTCAAGACAGCTAAAAAGGCATTACAAGGTAGTGCTATTCAAGTAGCATCAGTGGCAACAGCATTCCCAAGTGGTCAATCTAATTTAAATGTGAAGCTAGATGATACAAAATTTGCGGTTGATCAAGGTGCTGACGAAATTGATATGGTAATTTCTCGTGGTGAATTTCTTGCTGGTAATTATCAATTTGTATTTGACGAAATTGCTGCAATAAAAGAAGTTTGTGGTAAAGCACATTTAAAAGTAATTTTGGAGACGGGCGAATTAGACACCCTCGATAATGTTCGGAAAGCGAGCGAAATAGCAATGTTCGCTGGAGCTGACTTTATCAAAACCTCTACAGGAAAAGTACAACCTGCAGCGACAATGCAAGTAACCTATGTAATGTTAGACGCTATTAAAGAATTTTACCTAAAAACTGGTAAAATGATTGGTATGAAGCCTGCAGGAGGCATATCAAATTCAAAGCTAGCATTACATTATTTAGTAATGCTTAATGAAGTGTTGGGTGGAAAATGGATGCATAAAGACTACTTCAGGTTTGGAGCCAGTAGTTTGGCGAATGATGTTCTCATGCAATTGGTTAAAGCTGAAACGGGTGTTTATCAATCTATAAATTATTTTTCAAAGGATTAATTATGCATAAAGTGAAAAACAAAGATATATTCAAAGCTTCATGGACCTATGATAAAGCCCCTGAAAGCACAGACCACATTCATATAAAAAAGAAATACGATTTATATATCGACGGAAAGTTTACAAAACCTGTAAAAGGTGCTTATTTTGATACCATCAACCCGTCTGACAATAAAAAAATAGCGAGCGTTGCTGATGCCTCAGATAAAGATGTAGACAATGCCGTTAAAGCTGCTCGTAAAGCATTTAAAAGTTGGTCAGCTTTAACGGGAAAAGAACGCGGTAAATACATTTTTAGAATTGCTCGATTAATTCAAGAACGTGCCCGTGAATTTGCAGTAATAGAAAGTTTAGACGGTGGCAAACCCATCAGAGAGTCTAGAGATATTGATATTCCATTGGCCGCAAATCATTTCTTTTATTACGCAGGGTGGGCAGATAAATTGACCTATGCTTTTCCAAATAGAACTCCAAAACCATTAGGTGTAGTAGGGCAAATTATACCGTGGAACTTTCCACTTTTAATGGCAGCATGGAAAATTGCTCCAGCCTTGGCTACAGGCAATACTATTGTGTTAAAACCCGCAGAAACTACTCCTTTAACTGCATTAAAATTAGCTGAAATCATCCACGAAAGTGGTATCCCAAAAGGCGTAGTGAATATAATTACAGGAGCAGGCGAAACAGGAGCAGCCATTGTAAACCATCCAGATATTGATAAAATTGCATTTACGGGTTCAACCGGTGTCGGCAAATATATTCTAAAAGCTACTGCTGATACAAATAAAAAATTAACCTTAGAATTGGGTGGTAAAGGCGCCAATATTATCTTTGAAGATGCGGCAATTGACCAAGCGGTTGAAGGTATTGTGAATGCCATATTTTTTAATCAAGGGCACGTTTGTTGTGCCGGATCCAGATTGTTTGTACAAGAATCTGTTGCAGATTTGGTTATTAGAAAATTGAAAGATAGAATGGAAACGCTAATTGTTGGAGACCCATTAGATAAGAATACAGACATCGGTGCTATAAATTCTAAAAAACAATTACAGACCATAGAAAAGTATATCAATATTGGAATCAATGAAGGTGGCGAAATATATCAACCAGAATGCAAACTCCCTAAAAAAGGAAACTGGTGTGCTCCTACCTTGTTTTTAAATGTTTCTCAATCACATCGTATTGTTCAAGAAGAGATTTTCGGACCTGTATTGGCCGTTCAAACCTTTAGAACCATTGATGAAGTAATTGAAAAAGCAAACAATACACCCTATGGTCTATCGGCAGGAGTTTGGACAGAAAAAGGTTCAAAAATATTTCACCTAACTCAGAAATTAAATGCGGGCGTAATTTGGGCAAATACTTTTAATAAGTTTGATGCAGCTTCTCCATTTGGTGGATATAAAGAAAGTGGATTTGGTAGAGAAGGTGGATTGCACGGTTTAAAACCTTATGTTAAATTTGAATAAAATAATAAGAGTCATCCGATGACTCAGCCTAAAATGAGTAAAAAACATGAGTAGATTAGACATACATAAAACATATAAACTATATATCGGCGGTAAGTTTCCGCGTACCGAATCTGGCAGATACTACGCTGTGAACGATAGTAAAGGAAATTTAATTGCCAATATGTGTTTGGCTTCTCGTAAAGACTTTAGAAATGCTGTTGTTATTGCACGTAAAGCACAACATTCTTGGGAAAGTGCTACAGCTTTAAATAAAGGGCAAATACTATATCGTATTGCCGAAATGTTAGAAGGTAGAAAAGATCAATTTATTACTGAACTAGTTGTACAAGGAACAACAAAAACCGTGGCTCAGAAAGAAGTGGAAACCGCTATTGACAGATTGGTCTATTATGCTGGATGGAGTGACAAATACCAACAATTTTTCAGTACTGTGAATCCAGTATCAAGTTCTCATTTTAATTTTTCAAATGTCGAACCTGTTGGCGTGGTTTCCATAATAGCACCCGAAGAACAGGGATTATTAGGTCTAGTTTCTGTAATTGCACCTGCTATTGTAGGTGGCAATGCAGTTATTGTTTTGGCTTCTGAAAACCAACCTTTATCTGCAATTTCTTTTGCCGAAGTACTGAATTCTTCTGACGTTCCCGGTGGTGTTGTTAATATACTTACAGGAAAAAGAAAGGAACTAATTAGCCATATGGCTTCGCATATGGACGTCAATGCAATTGTATATAGCGGAAAAGAAAAAGAGACTATTAAAACTATTAATGAATTGGCAAGTGCTAATATTAAAAGGACCATTTTCTACAAAAAAACAGATTGGAATAATGACACTTGTGAATCGCCCTATTTTATCGAAAAGACCCAAGAACTAAAAACTACATGGCATCCAACAGCCGTATAAATTTATACAATGAATACTAAAAATTATTTTGCTCACGAAACTGCGGTTATTGATGACAATTGTAATATAGGTGAAGGGACAAATATTTGGCATTTCAGCCATATTATGTCTAATTGTACTATTGGAAAAAAATGTAACCTCGGTCAAAATGTTGTCATCTCACCAGATGTTATTTTAGGAGATAACGTAAAAGTGCAAAATAATGTTTCTATTTATACAGGTGTTATTTGTGAAGATGATGTCTTTTTAGGTCCATCAATGGTATTTACAAATGTTATCAATCCGAGAAGCGCTGTAAATCGCAAAAGTGAGTATATGAAAACTCGGGTAAAGAAAGGTGTTAGTATTGGTGCAAATGCCACTATAGTTTGCGGAAATGACATTGGTGAATTTGCCTTTATCGGTGCTGGAGCAGTGGTTGTTAAAGAAGTAAAAGCCTATGCTTTGGTTGTTGGTAACCCTTCCAAACAAATAGGTTGGATAAGTGAATTTGGGCATCGATTGCACTTTGATGAAAATGGAGAAGCTGTTTGCTCTGAAAGTCACGAAAAATATCAATTAAAAAATAACACCGTAGAGAAAATATAATTCTACATTTGCAAAAGGTAATGTCAAAAAATAATATGAAAAAACGTATTGTATTTCTTCTTTTTATTTTAATTTCCAATTTTTCAATAGCTCAAGAGGATATGTATCCCATTTATAAAGGATGTGATAATACCAGTGAAACCACATTAGCATCTTGCTTCAATCAAAATTTGACTAAAGATGTTCTGGCAGCATTTAATTTGCCCAACACGGTTAAGGCCGATAATTATAAAGGAACGGTCAATATAGTTTTTTCAGTATCTAAAGAAGGTACGTTTGAAGTACTATATGTGCGGTCAGCCTATAAAGAATTAGAAGAAGAAGTGAAAAGGGTTTTTGCCCAATTACCGAAAGCTATGCCGGCTACCTATAATGGCAGACCTGTTGAAATGCGGTTTGGCATGCCAATTACCATTCCGTTGGACGCTCAGGAAATTCCTCAAACCATTCAAAAACAAACCACTGAAAATACGGTCGTTGTTGCTACACAAGGAGTCACAAAAACTTCGATAAAACAAGATATTACTAAGGCACTTATCACAAGCTCGTTTCCTGAACATACTAGCCAATTAAACATCCCGTTTACGCATCAAACATATGATGATTTGAGTTTTTATTATAATTCAACTGAAAACACTCATACTGGATTTAAACCTTTTGTATATAGTGAAGCGACCAAATATGTTGATTTGGATGCTCAAAAAACGGCATTACTAAAAAACAAAGAGTCATGGGGTGGTAAAAAGTTATGGAATGAACATTTTTTTAAAATTCAAGAAGAAGATTATTGGTTTACTATTAATCCCGTTTTTGATTTACAAGCAGGGAGAGATAATTCTGGTCTCAATCATACATACAATAACACACGTGGATTTCAAATACAAGGCGGCTTAGGAAAAGGACTTAGTTTTTCTTCTTCATTTTATGAAAGTCAAGGTCGCTTTGCTGGATATGTCAATGATTTTATTAGAGCTAATAATCCATTAGGTGCTGCTGGTACAGTTCCTGGTAGAGGAAAAGGAAAAGGTTTTAAAGGTAGCGGATTTGATTATCCTATAGCGGAGGCTTACTTATCTTACACTCCAAATAAGTTTTTTAATTTCCAATTTGGACATGGTAAAAACTTTATTGGTGATGGCTACAGGTCAATGATGCTTTCTGATGTAACTTCACCTTATACTCATTTAAAAATAAGCACAAAATTCTGGAAAATTAAATACACCAATTTATGGATGTGGCTAGACGATGTGAGACCAGAATTAAGTGTCAATAATTTGAGTCCGCGTAAATTTGTAGCCATACATCATTTAAGTTGGAATGTAAACAAAAAACTAAATATTGGTCTGTTTGAAGCTGTAATTACTGAAAATGAAAGTAATACAGGATTTGATATTAATTTTTTCAACCCTATTATTTTTTATAGAGCGGTTGAGTTTACAAGAGGTTCTGAAGGTGGTAATGCGATGTTAGGTTTTAGCACTAAATATAAATTGACAAACTCTATTTCCACCTATAGCCAATTTGTCTTAGATGAATTAACCGTTGGTCGGTTCTTTGATGGTTCTGGCTATTGGGGTAATAAATTTGCATTGCAATTGGGTGCCAAATACTATAACGCATTTAAGGTAGATAATTTATACTTACAGGGCGAATTTAACATGGCCAGACCTTATACATACAGTCATTTTAATCCTGTCTTAAATTATGGGCATTTCAATCAACCCTTGGCACACCTTTGGGGAAGTAATTTTTGGGAAGCTATTGGCATTGCCCGTTATAAAAAAGACAGATGGTTTGGAAGTGCTAAATTGATAATGGGAAAAAAAGGTTTTGACACTAACGGAGTAAATTATGGAGGTGATATTTATCTAAGCAATAATGATAGAGTTGCAGATACCGGTGTGAATCTTCTTCAAGGGAATAATACAAGTATTTTTATTGCTGATTTACAAGCAGGTTATATTGTGAATCCTGCTACTAACTTACAAATTTTTGGCGGAGTTACACTTCGTAATTTTGAACCAACTACAGAAACAATTAAGTTTTCAAAAGATAATACTACTTGGTTTACTTTTGGCTTACGAACGGATGTCTTTAACTGGTATTTTGATTTTTAGAAGAAGTCAATAACCTTGAAACAAGCCTACAAGGGAAAAAAGGAAAAAACCTTTATCATTTTGATGCAAGCATCTGAGAATTAAACCTATTGGTGGGATTAAAAATAAAAACCTATTCCTCCTTTAATTCCGAATTTAGTAGCTCCCGGTATATCTAAATAATTACCTCTAAACACAAAATCTATACGCAACAATTTAAAAATATTTGCAACACCCACATGATATTCATAGTACGGTTTGGTAGGAGCGCCTACAGGTAAATTTCCATCTGCATCAGGAATTGAAAAAAACCTATTCATATCACGGTTACTATCAGACAAGGTTCCAACAATTGTACGGGCTCCTATAATTTCTCTTAAATTTAATTTTCTTAGAAAGGGTATTCTTGAAAAGATACGTCCGTTAAAATTGTGTTCAACATGAAGAGAAGCATATTCATTTGTTACAAATTCGTAATAATCTAATAAATCAAAAGTACGGGGTGCTGTTGTTAAGGTTTGGTTACCCGGTACCACATCTAATAAGGTAAGTGGTACATCGCCATAGGTTTTACCAAACTCCATTACATATTTTAACTTACCCAAACCACCCATTAATATTCGGTGACTATAAAACAGTTGTAATTTATCATAATCAAAATCACTTTTAAAGACATCTTTCAATCCTTTAGTATAACTAAAATATAATACTGGATATCTACTTTCATTACTAATACTTCTTTCAACTCCAAATCCCGCATTTTTACGACCCGGTGTGTAATTAACAGAAAGGTCTACTTCCGTTTGTGTTAGATTTGATTGTTCAATACCGTTTTCATCTAAATAATTTACATTAAACAATTCAGGAGCGGCAGAACGTAATGTTTTGTAGGTAGCTCCTACTCTAAAATTAAGATTTGGTACTGGTTCTATATCCAACGCTAGATTGGTTAAATTTAAATTGGTCAATCTAAAATTTTCACCTCTGGTAAAAAAAGCTGCAGAGGCAAAACTTCTACTTAGTACATCATTGGTAGTTGTTAAACTTACACCGGTTTGTTCTACATCTCGCCTATTTCCGGCAGAAATAATTATTCTATTCTTTTTGCTGACCATCCATTTACCGCCAATACCATATTTTATTTTATCATCTTTAAATCCATATGCCATAAATCCTTGGACACGCCAAGTATCATTTTGATTGAAAAAAGTTCTGGCTCCGATTCTAACTCTGGTTCCTTCAACGTCATTACTACCAAAAGTTGAAAATATAGGACCGTAATCAAGTCCTTTGGTCACTCCCCAGTAACCAGTGGCCAATGTTGCACCAATATTATACAGTTGCTTGAATTTTCTATTTGTTCTAAGTGTGTCCAGCATTTTATAAATGCCAACCTCATCTTCATTTAATTTTTCAAAACGATTTTCTTGCCAATAGGTATCCGATCTGTTGAACACTTCTTCTTTATAAGCATCTACTCTATTTGCGTAGAACTTATCGTCTTTTTCTTTATCAAATTCATACTTATTAAACAAGGTTGTTCTCCTGCCATAGACTCCTTTGGATTCATCCTTTTTTCTAAAGGCAAAATCAGACATCATATGATCTCGTTTTAATAAAAAAACTGAATCGTTCAATACATTGAATTCTTGTTCAACATAAATTTCTTTTACCCAATTGATATTCGCACTTCTGGTAGCGTTCATTTCAATTTGTTTGACAGCAAAAGTGGTGTCGTTTACCCAAAAGTCACCTTTAAAAGTCAATTCATTTTTACGTCTTGGATAAAATAAGATATTATAACACCATTTATTATCAATAAAAGCACTGTCTGTTAACACATAATTGTAAACTGAAACTCCGGTCTTAGACAAGGGACTTGTAAAACTTTTATCAAAAAACTTTAAATAATTATCATAAATATTATAATCTACATATAATTGTTTTACAAATTCAATGAGTTCCTGATTGCTATCAAAACCAGAATTTTTATTAGCGGTCAATTCTTCACGATATCTTTTTGAAGGTTTATTTTTACCATGCACTTTATACATGGCTTCATTGATAAAAATAGGAAGATACGATTTACCTGTAATATTAGAAGTATCAATTTTATCGAAGATAAACTCCATTCCTCTAAATAATTTTTTCTTTTTAAACTTTTCGTCAATATTGTTTAAATCAAATTCTATCTTTTCATACTTGTCATACTCATATTGCTTGTAGAGATGAATTCCATTTTGCCGTTTTTTGCCCATATTTTTCTAAGAATTGCTATTGCAGGGTTTCCTTTTTTCTTTTGTTTTCCAGAATATACTATCACTTCATCTAAGCTAGCACTATCTTCTTTTAATATTATTTTAAGATTAAAATTTCGTGCTTTTAGCGGAACGGTTGTTTTTTCAAAACCTAAAAAAGAGACTTCAAGTTGCGTATATGTTTTTTCAGATTCTAAATAGAACTTCCCATTTTCGTCAGAAACTGTTCCAATAATTGAACCTTTAAAAACTACATTGGCAAAAGGGACTGGTTCATTAGATTCATCTAAAACAACACCACTTACTTTAACTTGTGAAAATGCAGTTGAAGTGATGATAAAAAATAATATAAATAAGTGTTTCATTTACTAAAATCAATCGGCCTTAGCCTATTATTAAACTCAAAAAATAACTTTTATTGTAATGGAAAGGTTAAAATTAAATACATTATAAAAAAACCTTTTATCTAATTCTTGATAAAAGGTTTCTATACAGCAATTTTAATGCCATTATTTTACATACATCACTGTTTTTACAGCTTTAATAACGTCATTTGCGTTTGGCAACCATTCTGCCAATAAAACTGGCGAATATGGCGCAGGAGTATCGGCGGTAGTAATACGTTGTATAGGCGCATCTAAATAATCAAATGCGTTTTCTTGTACTTGGTATGTAATTTCTGAAGCAACACTGGCAAACGGCCAAGCTTCCTCTAAAATTACCAATCTATTTGTTTTCTTTACTGATGTCAGTATGGCATCATAATCCATTGGTCTTACTGTGCGCAAATCTATAATCTCAACAGAAATGCCTTCTTTTTCTAACACTTCACCAGCTTTATAAGCTTCTTTTATTATTTTTCCGAACGATACAATAGTAACATCTGTACCTTCTCTTTTGATATCTGCGACACCTATAGGTAATACATACTCTCCATCAGGAACTTCTCCTTTATCGCCATACATTTGTTCAGACTCCATAAAGATGACTGGATCATCATCTCTTATAGCAGCTTTTAACAAACCTTTAGCGTCATACGGGTTTGATGGAACAATCACTTTTAACCCAGGTGTATTGGCAAACCAATTTTCAAATGCTTGGGAATGTGTAGCGCCTAACTGACCCGCAGATCCTGTCGGCCCTCTAAAAACAATAGGACATTTAAATTGTCCTCCAGACATTTGACGAATTTTTGCTGCATTGTTAATTATCTGGTCTATACCAACCAACGAAAAATTAAAGGTCATATATTCTACAATAGGTCTGTTACCCGTCATGGTAGAACCAATTGCTATTCCTGCAAAACCCAGTTCAGAAATGGGTGTGTCAATAACGCGTTTTGCACCAAATTCATCTAACATTCCTTTCGATGCTTTATAGGCTCCGTTGTACTCAGCAACTTCTTCTCCCATTAAATAAATGCTTTCATCACGTCGCATTTCTTCACTCATAGCTTCACAAATTGCTTCTCTAAATTGGATAGTTCTCATTCTATATCTTTTTATCTCCGACAAAAGTAGAAAATTCAGACTATTAAATAAGCCATATACACTAAATATTTTACTATGCACGCATAGTAAATTGAAAAAAAAATAGTACCTTCGCTTCTACTAAATAAAATGTCTTTTTAATAGAAAAATATATAGAAAAATGAAAATATTAGTTTGTATAAGTCATGTTCCTGACACCACATCTAAGATTAATTTTACGGATAGCGATTCAAAATTTGACACCAATGGTGTACAGTTTGTAATCAATCCTTATGATGAATTTGTGTTGACAAGAGCCATGTGGTTTAAAGAAAAACAAGGCGCATCAATTACTGCTATAAATGTAGGGAATCCATCTACAGAATCAACATTGCGCAAAACATTAGCCATTGGAGCTGATAATGCTATTAGAGTAAATACCGAAGCTACTGATGGTTTTTTTGTGGCAAAACAAATAGCTGAAGTTGCTAAAAATGGTAATTACGATTTAATTCTCGCAGGTAAAGAGTCTATTGACTATAATGGAGGTATGGTACCAGGTATGTTGGCAGCCATATTGGGTTATAATTTTATTAATGCATGTATCGCCATTGAAGTAGACGGAACTAATGTTACTGCTTCAAGAGAAATTGATGGTGGGAAAGAATTATTGAGTTGTAGTTTGCCATTAGTTATTGGAGGTCAAAAAGGCGTTGTTGAAGAAAAAGATTTACGTATTCCTAACATGAGAGGAATTATGATGGCTCGTAAAAAACCATTAACCATTGTAGAACCTGTTTCTTTTGATACTACCACCGCTTCTACAAGTTTTGAAAAACCAGCAGAAAGAGGTGCTGTAAAATTAGTTGATGCCGATAATGTTGGTGAGTTAGTTGAGTTGCTTCATAATGAAGCTAAAGTGATTTAGCAATCTTGCTAAATTATTCCGAACTCGTTTCGGAATCTCATGATTAATATAAAATATAATAATAAATCCTGAAACCAGTTCAGGATTAAAAATCTAAAAAATATGTCTGTTTTAGTATTCGCAGAATCATCTGAAGGAAAATTTAAAAAAGTTGCCTTTGAAGCAACATCTTATGGAAAAAAAGTTGCGGAGCAATTAAGCACTAACGTTGTAGTGCTAACTATCAATGCTAACGACACTTCTGAAGTATCAAGTTATGGTGCTGAAAAAGTAATAAAAGTAAATGACGACAAACTAAATTCATTCAACGCAAAAGCATATGCCGCTGTTATTAAACAAGTAGCAGAAAAAGAAAGCGCCGACGTTGTTATCATAGATTCAAGTGTAAATGGCTTGTACTTAGCGCCACTTGTAGCTGTAAATTTAGAGGCTGGTTTTGCGTCTAATGTTGTTGCTGTTCCAAGTTCAATTGCTCCATTCATTGTAAAACGCAAAGCATTTTCTAACAAAGCATTTAACAATACTGAAATAAAAACTGCTAAAAAAGTAATCGGACTTGCTAAAAATTCATTCGGATTGGTTGAAAATAGTGTTGCTATAAATGAAGAATCTTTTACTCTAACTTTAACGGATGCTGATTTTGGAGTTACTGCCACTTCAGTGGACAAAACAACAGGTACAGTAACTATCGCTGATGCTGATATTGTTGTTTCTGGAGGACGCGGTCTAAAAGGTCCTGAAAACTGGGGAATGATTGAAGAATTGGCTGAAGTATTAGGCGCAGCTACTGCATGTTCTAAACCAGTTGCTGACTTAGGATGGAGACCTCATGCTGAACATGTTGGTCAAACAGGTAAACCTGTAGCTTCCAATTTGTATATCGCAATAGGCATTTCTGGTGCCATTCAACATTTAGCTGGTATTAACTCTTCTAAAGTAAAAGTTGTGATTAATACAGACCCTGAAGCACCTTTTTTTAAAGCTGCAGACTATGGTATTGTTGGTGATGCTTTTGAGGTTGTACCAAAATTAATTGAAAAGTTAAAAGAATTTAAAGCTCAAAACGCATAATTTTACTAAATTGTGCCTTGAAAGGCTGTCTTGTTATTTGTACAATCAAGTCCTTATAATTAGACAGCCTTTTTATATACATTTATGAGTTTAGTCAGACTTAACATAAAAGGCATTTCTTATAGCCAAACACAAAGCGGTGCTTACGCGTTGGTTTTGAGTGAAGTAGATGGAGAACGCACCTTGCCAATCATCATTGGAGCTTTTGAAGCACAATCAATTGCTATTGCTTTAGAGAAAGAAATAAAACCACCTAGACCACTCACGCATGACTTATTTAAAACTTTTTCTGATAGGTTTAACATAAAAGTCAAACAAGTTATTATCCACAAACTAGTGGATGGCATCTTTTATTCAAGCTTAATTTGTGAGCGCGATAAAATTGAAGAAATTATTGACGCCAGAACTTCAGATGCCATTGCATTGGCTACCCGCTTCAATGCCCCCATATTTACTTACGAAAACATCTTAGACAAGGCAGGCATTTTCTTAAAGATTAAAGAAGAGCCTAAATTGGCACAAGCTAAAATTGAAGTGGAAGAATTAACTGCAGATATTATTCAAGACCTTTCATTAAATGAAGTTTCTTTACAAGATTTAAACAATCAATTAAATGAGGCAGTTACTAATGAAGATTATGAATTGGCTGCCAAGTTAAGAGATGAAATTTCTAAAAGACAAAAATAACAATCCACATATTATGCGAAAATTAGTATTAGTTGCCCTTGCTGTATTTTGTTTACATTTAACTGCTGACTCTCAGGAAATTGAAAAAAAACAGCAAACAGAAACAATTCAAAATCAACAAAATAAAAATGAAATTTCCACCGAAGACTCTACACTAATTGTTACCGAAAAAGAACTTACCCAAGAAGTTAAAAATACTGAAAAGAACCTGAAAAATGAAGCTGATACCACTGTTGCAACAATAATTCCCAGTGAAGGGTTTTCTCTAAATTCTCTCTGGCGTGGTGTTCTTGGAATGATAACGCTACTATTTATCGCATTTTTGTTTAGTAATAACAGAAAGGCTATTAATTGGAAAACTATTGGTTTTGGACTTTCGTTTCAACTAATTATCGCCATTGGTGTACTTAAAGTCCCGTTTGTTCAAAGTGTGTTTGATTTTATAGGTCAAATTTTTGTAAATATTTTGGATTATACTAGATCTGGAAGTCAATTTTTGTTCGAAGGATTAGTCGCTGATATGGATACTTTTGGATTTATTTTCGCCTTTCAGGTATTGCCAACCATTATTTTCTTTTCAGCATTAACTTCTGTATTGTTCTATTTAGGTATCATCCAAAAAGTCGTGAAATTAATGGCTTTATTACTTACCAAAGTATTGGGGATTTCTGGAGCAGAAAGCTTATCAGTTGCAGGAAATATTTTTCTTGGTCAAACTGAAGCTCCTTTATTGATAAAAGCATATTTAGAAAAGATGAATAAATCTGAAATGCTATTGGTTATGATTGGTGGCATGGCAACAGTGGCAGGAGCTGTATTGGCTGCTTATATTGGTTTTCTCGGGGGAGATGACCCCGTATTGCGATTGATATATGCAAAGCATCTACTCGCTGCATCTGTTATGGCTGCACCTGGCGCTATTGTAATTTCCAAGATACTATACCCACAAACAGAATCTGTAAATACCGATGTAAGTGTTTCTTCTGAAAAAATTGGTTCGAATATCTTAGATGCCATTGCAAATGGTACAACTGAAGGGCTTAAGCTTGCCGTCAATGTTGGGGCAATGTTATTAGTATTTGTAGCTTTTATCGCGATGATAAATGGCGTATTTGGTTGGATAGGAGATTTCACTTCGTTAAACGGTTGGATGGCAGCAAACACACCTTATCCAAAATTGTCATTAGAAGCTATCCTAGGTACAATATTTGCCCCTTTAATGTGGTTAATTGGTGTTGCCAATGAAGATATGATGTTAATGGGTCAGTTATTGGGGATAAAATTAGCAGCTAGTGAATTTGTCGGGTATATTCAATTGGCAGATTTAAAAAATATGGCAAATGCTACCCATTTGACATATAATAAATCGATTATCATGGCTACTTATATGTTGTGTGGATTTGCAAATTTTGCTTCAATAGGTATCCAAATTGGGGGTATTGGATCTTTAGCTCCCGGACAACGCAAAACATTATCACAATTTGGTATGAAAGCTTTAATCGGTGGTTCTTTAGCCTCCTTAATTTCTGCTACTATAGCTGGGATGATTTTGGGGTAATCCCCTTTGTCCTTCGGACATTTTCTCTAAGGAGAAAATATCAGAATTTTAATCAAATAGTTTATATTCTCATAAGTTAATAACCTATTAATAAATATAACATTTCTTACTCTCTGAGTGGGAAGCTTTTTTATATTTTTACTTCCAGATATAAAAGAATTTTTAAATTAAATTAAACCCCTTCCCGAACCTGTGCTGAGCGCAGTCGAAGTAGGAAGGCTAGGATGGTATGAAGCAATATTTAGAGTTGGTAAAACATGTTTTAGAAAACGGTAATCAAAAAGAAGATAGAACCGGTACAGGCACCAAAAGTGTATTTGGGTATCAAATGCGATTTGATTTGAGTGAAGGTTTTCCTATGGTTACCACTAAAAAATTACATTTAAAATCTATTATTTACGAATTACTTTGGTTTATAAAAGGCGATACGAATATTAAATATCTACAAGAAAATGGTGTACGTATTTGGAATGACTGGGCTGATAAAAATGGTGATTTAGGTCCAATTTACGGACATCAATGGCGTAATTGGAATAGCGATGAAATTGACCAATTAACTGATGTTATTGAAACTTTAAAAAACAATCCTGATAGTAGAAGAATGTTAATCTCTGCATGGAATCCTTCGGTGTTACCAGATACCGCCATCTCCTTTAGTGAGAATGTTGCCAATGGTAAAGCCGCACTACCTCCATGTCATGCTTTTTTTCAATTCTACGTTGCAGACGGAAAATTGTCATGTCAATTATATCAACGAAGCGCTGATATTTTTCTAGGAGTCCCTTTTAATATTGCTTCTTATGCATTATTTACTATGATGGTTGCACAGGTTTGTGGTTATGAAGCAGGTGATTTTATACATACTTTTGGAGATACTCATATTTACAACAATCACTTAGAACAATTTGAATTACAACTAACAAGGGAGTTAAGACCATTACCAAAAATGATTTTAAACCCAGAAATCAAAAATATTACTGACTTTACGTTTGAAGATTTTCAATTAGTAGATTACAATCCCCACCCTCCTATAAAAGGTGCTGTTGCGATTTAGTACAACTTAAGAATTAACTTAGTTTTATACCAAATAACTTTGATATTAGTTGCTAAGGTTATAATTTAGTATCCTAATTAGACAATAAAAAATGCAAAAAGAAGAATTAAAAAAAGATATCCTTGAAAGAATCAATCAAATTGATGATTCTAATATGCTAAACGTTATACAGACTCTTTTGAATACCTTAGAAAATGAAGGATTGGGTGCTGATGTTATACATAATGCTTTGGAAACTGAAGACTTTTCAGGTTATATCAAAGAATGGTTAAAGGACATGTAATTTTCATTAATAATCAACCCTTATGAAAAAAATTACATTTTCGCTTCTCTTAATGATGAGTTCGTTTATTCTTGTTGCACAGGAAAAAGATTCTATACAATCTTCAGACGATGTAACTTTTGCTATTATTGACCAAGCACCTATTTTTCCTGGTTGCGAAAAGTTAGAAAAAAAATTACAAAAATTATGCCTTCAAAATCAAATTAAAAAGTACGTTAATAAAAAATTTAAGGTTAGAATAGCTACAAAGCTTAAATTACAACCAGGTGTGAAAAAAATTTATGTTCAGTTTAAAATAGATAAAAACGGAAATATTACAGATGTAAGAGCCAGAGGACCTCATAAAAAACTTGAAAAAGAAGCTATTCGTGTTATCAAATCGCTACCTAGTATGATTCCTGGAAAAAATAATAATAGAACTGTTGGTGTAAAATATACATTACCAATAACCCTTTTTGTTGAATAAAAAAACGTAATGGAGGAATCTAAACAACAACATAAACTTTATGAAAAAGCGCGTAAACGTGTCAAGCAAAAGAAACGTTTGTATTACCACTTTGTGCTTTTTTTAATAGGCTCTGTTTTTCTAATTGTATTAAATATCGTATTTAAAGTTGGAAAACAATTTGGTGATTGGTTTAAATATGCCATTGCATTGTGGTTTTTTGTATGGATACTTCATTTTATAAATATTTTTGTTACCAAACGTTTTTTTGGTAAAGAATGGGAACGAAAAGAAACTGAAAAACTAATTGAAAAACACTTTGATAAATCTGAAGATTTGGAGAGAAATCTTATTAAAAAAGGTGTGATAACTCCCAACGATTCGTTACCAGCGTCTGAAAAAAAAAGTCTAGACCTATGATTACTATTATTGCTGCCATTGGTAAAAATAGAGAACTCGGTAAAGACAATGATTTAATCTGGCATTTACCAAACGATTTAAAAAGGTTTAAAAAGATAACTTCTGGTCATGACATAATTATGGGTAGAAAAACTTTTGAGTCTTTAGGTAGACCACTCCCTAATCGTACGAATATAATTATTACTAGAAATGGTAATTTTAAAGCAGATGGCTGTACCATTGTCAACTCTTTAGAAGAAGCTTTAAAAATCTGCAATGATGTAAATCCTTATATTTTAGGAGGTGCTGAAATTTACAATCAAGCTATTAAAATTGCTGATGTATTAGACCTTACATTAGTAGATGCTGCATTAGAAGCTGATGTTTTTTTTCCGGAAATAGATAGTACTGTTTGGAAAGAAACCGCACGCCAAAATTTCAATGCTGATGAAAAGCATCAATACGGATATAGTTTTGTTACTTATTTAAGAAAATAAACTATCATTCTTGCAAAGGCAGAAACCTATGATATTTTACTTGGATTCCTGCCTCCGCAGGAATGACAAATAAAAAATTTCTTAAAACCGACTATTCCGAGGAAAGCCATAAGGGTATTTCGTCGGTTTCATTTTGACCTCAGGGTCAAAAATCGAAATTTTGTATTTTACCTCACCCGAAACTGCTTTTTTGCAGTTTCGACCTCTCCCAAGGAGAGGTAAATCGGAAACCCCGCAGCAAGCTGCAAGGAATTCTTTAGATTAAACTTTAACCTAGATTATACAAAATAAACTCATCTTATTTAATCTCAATAACAAAAGGCATTCTAGCTTGTACGCCTATTAGTTCAGAAAACTGTTTTATATTTTTATAGATAGCATAATTTTCAAGTCCCAATTCTTCTTTTAGCAAACTTTCTTTGGTTGCTTTTGTAAATGAAAAGGGACTAAAAGCATCTTTAAAATCTTTTTTATAACGCGGATAATTAGTTATTCTATAGTCTGTAACTTCAGCTAATTCTGCAGCAACTTCTATGGCATCGTCTAAACTACCTAATTCATCCACCAATCCATTTTGTATAGCTTCTATACCTGTCCAAACTCTACCTTGCGCAATACTATCTACTTGTGCAAAGGTCATACCACGCCCTTCTGCTACTCTATTGACAAATGTTTGATACACGTCTTCAATACTTTCTTTCACTACATTATAAAAATCGTCAGTCAATGGTTCAAAAGCGCTATAACCTAATGACTGTTTATTGGTGCCTACCTGCTCAGCATTTATCCCAATTCGGTCAGCTAATTTGCTAACATTCGGAATCATACCAAAAACACCAATTGAGCCCGTAATGGTTGTTGGTTCTGCCAGTATCTTATCTGCATTACAGGCAATATAATAGCCGCCAGAAGCTGCGTAATTACCCATAGAAACCACTAAAGGTTTTTCTTTTTTTGTCAGCTCTAACTCTCTCCAAATCAAATCGGAAACCAATGCGCTTCCTCCTGGAGAATTTACACGTAGTACAACGGCTTTTATTTTATCGTCCTTTCTGACTTTTCTTAGTGCATCTATTATTTTATCCTGTCCAATATAATCTATATCTCCTTCTCCATATCGTATTTCTCCTTGCGCATATACAATTGCAATTTTATCTGACGCCGTAGACTTGATTCTTCCTTTACCAGTAGCAATATAATCTTTAAGTGTAATTTTATTCAATTTAGCATCTGCTTCAATAGCAACTAATGATTTTAGTTTACTTTCGTATTCATCCCGAAATAATTCACCATCAATCATCTTATTTTGAATTGCCAACTCTGGGGTTCTTGCCAATAAATCGTCAGCAATCATATTCAACTCATCTGTTGTTTTATTTCTGCTTGCGGCAATATCTGTAATCAATTTTGTCCAAATCGAATTTAGGAACGAAGTGATTTGCTCTTTATTTGCATCACTCATTTTATTGGTCAAAAATGGCTCTACAGCACTTTTGTATTTACCATGTTTGACAACCTCCATTTTTATACCATATTTATCTTCAAAATCCTTAAAATATAATATCTCTGTTGACAGTCCTTTAAAATCTATTTGACCAACTGGATTTACAAAAACCGAATCAGCTACTGAGCTTAGGTAGTAATTTTTTTGTTCGTAAAAATCAGCATATGCCACTATAAACTTTCCAGACTCTTTAAAATCCAACAATTTATCTCTAATCGCTTGTGTCTGTGCAATTCCACCATTAATAAACAAGGTATTGATACTAATCCCTTTGATGTTATCGTCGGTTTTTGCATTTTCTATTGCATTGACAATTTGATTTAGTCCTAATTTTCCTTCATCTAATTCTAGCAACAACTCTAAAGGATCTGAACCTTTTGGCGCATAATCTTTAATTGATTTTTCAAGTTTTAATTCTAATACTGAGTTATTTTTGACTGTTACCGTTGCTCCTTCTCCAAATGCGGAAGCAGAAGCGGAAATAAATACCATAAAGACAAGGAACATAATTGTACTTGCAATTAAGACTCCTAATATAGCTGCTAATAATTCTCTTAAAAATTTCACACGTTTATTATTTTATTAATCAGTCTTCGTCAACTTAAAAACGTTACAACTAAACTTCTTAAAATGTTCATAATTTGAGTCGCAAATATAAGCTTTTATCTATTGATTTTAGTTTCTTTGTAAGCCTCAATGAAGATTCAACGCACTACATATTTATCTCTTGGAAGTAACTTAGGTTCTAAGCTCATAAACTTACAGCAAGCTATTGACCTTATTGCTCAAAAAGCGGGAAGAATCACAAAAATATCTTCAGTATATAAAACCAAATCTTGGGGATTTAAAAGTGAAGATTTTTTAAATATTTGTATTGAAGTTTTAACCAATTTAAATCCTGAAAACTTATTAGATTGTGTATTAAAAATTGAGGAGCAACTAGGTAGAATTAGAAACACATCTGATGTCTATAAAGCACGTACCATTGATATTGACGTCTTACTTTTTGACGATGAAATTATCTTTCATAAAAACCTAACCGTACCTCATCCTAAGATGCTAGAACGCAAGTTTGTTCTTGTACCTTTGACGGAAATAGCTGCGAATACAAAACATCCTATTGCTAAAAAAACAATTTTAATGTGTTTAGAAGGATGTGAAGATAGTTCTGAAATCACAGCAACAGATTTACAGTTAAAAAGACCTGTTTCTTTAATAGAAAAGTATAATTATATTGCTATTGAAGGAAATATTGGTGCTGGAAAGACAACTCTTTCTAAAATGCTTGGCGATGATTACAATGCTAAATTGGTATTAGAACGTTTTGCTGATAATCCATTTTTACCTAAGTATTATGCCGATATGGAGCGGTATGCTTTTCCGTTGGAGATGAGTTTTTTAGCGGACCGATACCAACAATTAACTGATGATTTGGCACAATTTGATTTGTTCAAAAGTTTTATTGTTTCCGATTATTACATCTTCAAATCTTTAATCTTTGCCCAAGTTTCTTTACCAAAAGAAGAGTATACCTTGTACAGACGTATGTTTGATGTAATGTATAAGGAAATTACAAAACCCGATTTGTATATTTATTTGTACCAGAATACGGAACGCCTATTAGATAATATTAAAAAACGTGGTAGAGATTACGAACAAAATATTACTCCAGATTATTTAGATAAAATTCATCAGGGATATTCAAATTTTATTAAAACAGAACAAGATTTGAATACTTTAATTATAGATGTTTCTGAATATGATTTTGTAAACACTTCGGAAGATTACGTTGCTGTTATTAAGCTAATTAATGATTATAGTTTTTCCGAATAATATCTCTTTTTTCGTTTTAAAATTTACTAAGTATTAATATAAAACCACCCCGTCTTTCAATTTCATTGAAATCCACCCCTCCTTAAAAAAGGAGGGGAATTACTATGATTTTACTTTTTCAATAATTCCATTTTCTCAGCAAAATAATCGCAAAAATCTCGCATGGTAGCTGTCATCTTTTCATCATTTGTAGCTTTATAAAAAGTATCAGACATAGAAAGTAATGTTTGATAAAAGAAAATTTTCATTTCGTCTAGAGGCATTTCTTTGGTCCACAAATCCATTTTTAATGTCTCCTTATTTTTACTATCCCAAACAGAAATTAAAAAAGCCTTGGTTTCTTCATTAGAAATCCCACCATCATTAGCATCCCAAACCAACTTTTCAGGGATTTTATTTTCATCCAGTTCAACTGTAAATTTTATTTCTGATGTATGTTTTGACATTATTTTGTTATTGAGTTACTAATCTAATCTATTGTTATACAAGTGAATATTTCTGAAGGAAGACTACTTAACTGGTTTATATTTGGATTTTTTAAAAATCTCTTCATTATTGGTTTTTAATAATTCTTGTAAGGTAGTAGCGTTATGTTGCATATATGCTCTTACAATTTGCCAACCAAACCACACGCCTATGCTTCCAGGTGTTTCATTATCATTTGCCTGATAAAACTTTGAGAATGGTGCCTTATCGATAAACCTTCTTGAGAGTTCTGCATCGGAGCTAAACAACAGCTTATTTTGCACAAAATATTTCCAGACATCTTGGTCATTAAAATTTGCCCAATCTATTTGCTCTTGGGTATAGCCTATTTTTTCAGCATCTGAAAGTTTAGGTAAATAAGCATCTAACACATACATTTCCTTTCCTTTTTGTATGATTCTTGAGATAAATGTTCTATCTGATGATAATGGAATCTGTACATTGGCAAAAGCTTTTGCCACATCAACAATCAAATGGTCTTCTGTAAAATTATTCTTAATGTAATTAGGGAAATCTTCATAGATATTACTATCCTTACCTAAATACATATCTAACGATATTAATACTAAACTATCGGCATATATTACTTTGCTTTCATAATCTACATCTGTCAATAACGTAATTACTTTTGGGGGGTTGAAATTGGGATAATAGTATTTTATATGCTTAAACAAATCTGTTAGTTGCTCTTTTTCATCGCTAAAATTACTATATAATTTTTGAGTTTCTGCAAACAACGCTTGCTCATCTTTGTCTTGCATTTTATGTACCCAAACACTATCTGGATTTTGCACCGGAAACAAATAAGGATACTTATTTTTTAATTCTGGTAATTCAGAAACAGGACTGTTATAAAAATCCTGATCAAAACGTTTGATTATAGTGTTTACTTTTATATCAGAAACATCAACCTCTAGCTTGTTTTCTTTGGCACAACTAATTATTAAAGTAAGTAATAGTAAAAAAGAAATGTATTTATACATTAGTGTTCAAATTTTATATTTTTTAGTACTTTCGCTTAACGCGATTTAAGAACGACAAAACTACTAAATTGTTTCACAATGCAGACAGAAAAAGTAACAAAACATATTATTAAATGGTTGAAAAATTATGCTACTAATGCTGGCGTAAAAGGCTTTGTGATAGGTATTTCTGGCGGAATTGATTCTGCCGTTACTTCTACGCTTTGTGCTGAAACGGGTTTTCCGTTACTATGTTTAGAAATGCCCATTCATCAAGGGAAGCATCAAGTTACAAGAGCACATGAGCATATTACTCAATTAAAGGAGCGTTATGACACTATTAGTTCTACAACGGTTAATTTAACTTCTGTTTTTGAAGAATTTAAAAATGTGATTCCAGATTCAAGGTCCACCAATGTTGATTTGTCATTGGCAAATACCAGAGCCAGATTGCGCATGACTACCTTATATTATTTTGCAGGGATTCACAACTATTTGGTTTGTGGTACGGGTAACAAAGTAGAAGATTTTGGTGTCGGATTTTTTACCAAATATGGTGATGGCGGAGTTGACCTTAGCCCAATTGCCGATTTGATGAAGTCTGAAGTATACAAAGTAGGCGCTTATTTAAAAGTACCTGAATCTATCTTAGTGGCGAAACCAACAGATGGTTTGTTTGGCGACTCTAGGACTGATGAAGACCAAATTGGTGCGAGTTATGACGAATTAGAATGGGCAATGTCAATGGTTGACCAAGACAAAATAGATACTGATTTTGATGGCAGAAAGAAACGTGTGTTTGAAATTTATACACAACGTCATAGAGCCAATAAGCATAAAATGGTAGCAATACCTGTTTGTGAGATACCTAAGGAGTTGAAAGGTTAATTATATCTTTCTAACTTCTTTCTCCATTTTTTTTCTTGTCTGTTAAACGATTCGTACTTGAGTAACTTCCTCTCTTTACTGAATAATTTTCTAACAATTCGTACGTAAAATTTGCCATTAGGGTGGATTACAATAGTTTTATACATTTTCATTCCATCCGTAAAGATGTTTTTCAATATTAAATTTGAGTCTCTATACCATTTTTCTAATTCAATATCTTCTTGTAGGTATCCTTTATTAAAATTATAAAAATGTAATAAGGACACTTCCTTTAACTTTCTATATTTTCTTGTCTCTCTTGGTATTATTTTCTTATAATCTAAATAACTTATTACATGCTTATGTCTTCTTTTACTAGAATCTAAGAAAATTACACCCGATTTTTTAGCCAGTTTGGTAACATCTGGCAAAGAATCCATATAATGAATCAGCCATATTTTTGTTGAGTCTATACCGAACCTTTTATTAAATAATTTATTTAATTGCTTCTTCTTTATATCTAAATGTCCAAAAAATTCTTTAAACCTTAACTTTTTTACTACTGCGGTATCATTTTTAACTATAACTGTATAGAACAGTCGAGACTCTACCTTCTTATTAAATTTTTGAAAAGTAATTTCTTTATACGTTTCATCAACGTAAAAACGTTTTAATTCTTGAGAATATGACTGAAATGTCATTAGTGCAATAAGAGTTGTGAAAAATAACTTTTTCATAGAAATATTTAGCGATTACAAAAAACAAATATAGTTGAAATATTGACCTTGACAAATATAACCTCAACCGCCTTATTCAATTTTATGCAAAACAATTTTTTAAGTGAATTGTCTTTTATTTCTCACAAATCAAACCACCCGATTCAATTTTTCATACAACAATTTTTTAAGTGAAGTGTAGTTTACTACCATTTCTAACATGGCTTGGTTATTCTTTTTTTCATCTTCAACCTCTTCCTTTTCT
>Ga0256847_1000538_pt1 | contig 23389 bp, 27 predicted proteins | sample TeddybearmetaG_FD_189099 | JGI IMG/M metagenome (GOLD analysis project Ga0256847, IMG submission 189099) | Hydrothermal vent microbial communities from East Pacific Rise, Pacific Ocean - Teddybear | ecosystem: Environmental > Aquatic > Marine > Hydrothermal vents | place: Pacific Ocean: East... | reverse complement strand
CAGAATATAGAGAAACTGGCTAATTATGGAAAATTAGCTACATAAAGGCGGGGAAACTGGGGTAAAGAGCCACAGGAAACAGAACAAACCAGCCTAGAGGCTAGATGTATCAAGTAAAAAAGGAAATAGTAGATGTTAGGCAGAAAGTTGGGCATAATGAAGAAAATAAAAAATGATTGAGTCGCTAGATTGAACTTCTAATTTTGGGTTTTTCTACAGGCTCGTTATGTGAAAGTAATTTAAAGGACATGAGTGCATGAGTTCCAAAGTAATGATCGACCTAGATAAAAATAAGAAAAACGCAATCGCATTTTATCGTACAGCTTATTTGGGTAATCCATCTAAAGCAGTTGAAGAGTTTGTAGGAGCAGAATACATACAGCACAATCCACTAGTTGCTGATGGGAAACAGGCGTTCATCGACTACTTCGAAGAAATGAACCGAGATTATCCTAGTAAGAGTATCGAATTTGTAAGAACAATTGCGGAAGACAATTTAGTGGCTCTTCACACTCACCAAACTTGGCCAGGAAACGGGAATTATGTGACTATGGACTTTTTCCGTTTTGATGATTACGGAAAAATCGTAGAGCATTGGGATTCAGTACAGGAGGTTCCAAGTGAAGCAAAAAATGGCAACCCAATGTACTAAACAAACACATAACCAGCACATAAACACGGACAGTTTTAAGCTTAGCATCTTTGTGTCTCGTTTCACTCTCACACAAAAATACTAAGCTCAAAACTGCCGGTTATGTGAGCGTTATGCATGCATAGGAATGCAACATGAACGAACATGAGAAAATAAACTACGTCGAACTACCATCATCTGATTTACAGGCAACCAAGTTATTCTTTATCCAAGCCTTTGGTTGGACATTTCAAGATTTCGGGCCAGAGTACTCTTCGTTCTCGGATCAAGGCCTTGACGGAGGGTTCTTTGAATCTGAACTGTCATCTACAACAAAAAGTGGTGCTGCTCTGATTGTATTTTATAGCAATAACCTTGAGGCGACTCTCGAAAAGGTGGAAAAAGCTAACGGTACTATCGTAAAGCCGATTTTTTCATTTCCAGGCGGAAGGCGTTTTCATTTTGTAGAACCAAGCGGTAACGAATTTGCTGTATGGTCAGAATAGAATGCATAACAAGGCCATAAAGTCACTGGGATGCTCCAAATGTCGCGCCCCTTATGGCAACGTTATGTGCTGATGAAGCAATGCATATAAATCTGTATTTTTAAGAAAATATAAAATGGACAAGACTAGGATGTTTAATGTGGTTTTATTACTTACAATACTTTTTCTATCAGCTTTAGGCTCATATTATATGGTGGTTAGTAGTACGGACTTTGAAAGTGATATAGATTGGTATGTTCATTTATTTTTTGGGGATAAAAAAGTTTATTTCTTTAATATAATTCCCATGACAGCTTGGGCATTAGTTCAGATATTTAAGTTTGTTTTATTATTGTCATTAATAGCTTCACTATTGCTTGGTATCAAGCGTTATTTCATATCTAAAAAATAAAAGGTAAGAACTTATGAAAGTAGATAAGCTAATTTTTCTAGTGCTGATATTCTGTCAGGTAATACTGAGTGCATGTTCTTCTAATAATGAATTAGCAGAGTCTCTTGAGTACCATTCAAATGAAATTAATTGTGCTGCGGATGGCGTTCATTGTAAACAATATAATCCAGAATTATAATTTTTAGCTGTTATGATAAAAATTAATCTGGGATAGGGATGTTATGAATAACAAAAAATCAACCACTCCAAAAGTGAATTTACCACTCTCAATTATATTTATAATCCTTAGTGTAAGTATGGCATACCCTGAATTTCAAAACTTACTACCAGAACAAACAGATGGAATGCAAAATGGTATCGCTTTATTATTTATTTATGCTTTAGTTTATGGAGGGACAGCAATATTAGCTACAGTATATTTTATTATATTTTGGGTTGGAGCCTATTTTATATCTAAAGCTATAAAAATATATTAGCGTAAAATATAATTTACTAGAAAGTATTTTAGCAAATGACTTTGATCCAGCATTTGAGCCTGATGAGACGTAAACTTGACATTAAAGGCCCATAACAAGTAACCATGATTTTGAATAGTCGCTTTAACAAGAAAAGAGCACATAGTTAGTATGTGAACTTTCAATGTAGTCTCTTTTTATTAAAGGGACGAGGTTACATCTTATTTATGCGACGAAGCCTGCTCTTTTTCTCCGCGATAGCGGCTTCGTCCAACAAGCACATGCACTCGGGCAGCAAAAAGCGCCGCTCGTTCCTCGCTCTGCTTTTTGCTGCCGGTGATATGCGGGTCGTTATCAGGCTGGGGAGAATTGGGAAAAAGAGATATTTATTGAGTCCAATGGTTTTGCGCTTGGTGCTATAACTGGTAACATTGTTGTAAATTTAGGCAGTGCTGCTTTGAGTATTTTAATGATTGCCACATCTGTTAGTTGGATTGGATTGGATTAGTTGTGGTGGGAGTCTTTATCGCAGCAGTAAGTGCAGGAGCTTCAATTGTAGTAGATAACTTTACAAAAACTATTGCAGAAAACAACTATGATCGCATTATTCGATTGGTAAATAAATTATGAGTTTAAAGGATAATCTGGGGTTGATCCTTCTTATTTTAGGTTTTATTACTTGTATTTTTTATGTTGTCTTTGGTCAGGTAACCGTAAGAAAATTAAGGAAAAAACCAGAAACAAAAGATCACCTGGGATTCGGTTATGTCAGTGGTTGGGATATAACTAATGTTGCTCAAATATTATTAATGCCAAAATGGATGAATGATAAACTTAAAGAATCTCCCTTATCTTTTTTACATGCAAATTATGATCTGCTTTATAAGCACACAACTAAGTTTGACCTGATTTTAGCCAGAGTTTTTTATTCATTGATGCTAATAACGGTATTTTATGGCATTACTGGATCAATTCGGTTATTTTGAATAATCTGGCATTTGAAAAAATGCAGCGCAATTTTCGCCATGAATTGAATATAATCACCGCACGTTCGTCATCGGAAGGCGATGTCCAAATACTGTGCTGATGGTCAAGAATATTAACGATAGCTTCAATGCGAAAAGAGTGTTCTTGCTGAACTCGTTTTATGCTGTTTCTGAGTGTATCCACATGATCGATTAATAAACACTATTTGCGCTCCACCAGATTGAGAGAAAAAATAACATCATACCTTTATGTTTAGTATGATCTAGGGCTTCCTGGCGTCAGCCCAACTTACCATGCTAATTATGAATAAGTATTATATGCTGGCTCTCTCGCTATCAAGCCTACTATTATTTGGATGCAATGGTATTAATAGTACTGGGATAGTCATTAGAACTGACACCCTTTATGAATCTAAGCAAAACATTCCTTCTAAAACTACAGAGGTTTGTACAAATACTGTAAATCTTCAGGAAAGAACCTCAATTATTAAACAAGGCCAATACACACTACTCTTCCCAAAAAAATTACTAAACTCTAGCTCAATGCGGTATTGCTCGGATCAAATAGATAACAATGGCACAGCCTTTGAAATTGACTATGTTGATCCAGGTGGAAAAGGAATGGATGGTTACGTTAATGGCGTAATTGGTGGTGTGCAAAATAATGGCTCTTGGCAAACTGGTGATTCTAGTTTAACTGGAATGCCCATATTATTACGTGACCTTGATGATTCCATGATTATCCAGTGGAAAACAAGCCAAGACAATGCTCTAGATGACAATGATAAATGGATGGCGTCAATTAACGTCATCTTCGATGCCGGAGATGCTGACGCTAAACCTGATGCTTCAGAGAGAGATTACGATTTAGTTATTGAATTGAATAGCCTCAATTTCAATAATAGTACAGAAGATGTAATCGAGGGTAACAAGAGGAACTATCTTGCAAGGAACACAGATGGTACTTTGCGTACTTTTAATATTATTGTAGATGGTAAAACATACAGATATGGTGTGAGATATAAGTTTTCCTATAATCGTGGTGATAAGGACAATAAAGTACATGTGAAATATATTCCTATCGACAAAGAGAATGTCCCACCATACTTAAATCATTCTCTGAAAGCATTTATCGATAACTCAAAGGAGTTTATTCAATATGCAAATTTGTCAGACCATGAACGCGCTCTTGCGAATGAAAAAGTGGCTATACCAATATTGTATTTAAAATCAATTCGTGCAGGTTATGAGGTTTATAAAGGTGAAAGCATCTTGAGAAATGACTATTTTCGGGTTGTATTTGAATAAAAGCATAACGATAGGTTGGGCTGACGCCAGGAAGCTCAAAATAATGCCAAACAACGAACACAAAACAACCGCACACAGAGTCTATACTTATACCCTGCAAGAAAGGGTGTAGTTTAATAGTTAACTTTTTTAGACTTGCCCCTTTTTTGCAATTTTAACAACTGTACGTCCTGTAACCTTGCCCTGGATGTATGCCTGAAACATTTCAGGCAATTGCTCAAAGTTAATTTTCTGGGTAACAATTAGATCTATATGTCGCGGTTTTAAATCCGTAGCCATACGATTCCACAGTTTAGTTTTAATCTCATTAGGGCAATACACCGAATTGATGCCCAGTAAATTGATGCCACGCAGTATAAATGGCATCACCGTAGTGTTGATTTCTATGCCTCCTGTTAAGCCAATTGCTGCAATATTTCCCAACGGTTTTACTGTGCGGGTTAACCAGGATAAAAGTTTCCCACCAACACAGTCTATAGCCCCTGCCCATAGGTTTTGTTCTAACGGGCGATTGCCCATGGACAATGACTGATGGGAAATAACCTTGCTGGCGCCTAATGATTCAAGATAGTTGATTCGGTCGGCTTTACTACTGATGGCAATAACTTCAAAGCCTAAACCAGATAAATAATCTATCGCATAACTACCGACACCGCCAGTCGCTCCGGTAACAACTATTGGCCCCATCTCCGGCCTTTGACCATTAAGCTGCATCTGGTTGACAGCCAAAGCCGCAGTAAACCCTGCTGTGCCTATAGCCATAGCCTGATACAAAGACATAGATTCAGGTAATTTTATGATGCAACTGCCTGGAACTCTTACATATTGTGAATAACCTCCATCCATAGTTTCAGATAGCCCGGCACCACATATCAAGACTTGATCACCGTGTTTAAATCTATCGTTGTTAGAGTCCTCAACCAAACCGGCAACATCAATTCCACCGACCAAAGGGAACTTTCTTAATATGCTGCCTTTACCCGTTGCCGCTAAGGCATCTTTATAATTAATATTGGAATAGACAGATTTAATCACCACATCGCCAGAGGTAAGGTCGTCTAGGGTCAATTTTTCAAAACCAGCATGAATTTTACCTGCTGATGAATGGATTCGAAATGCTGTAAATGTGTTCATAAAATAGCCTTTAATTATCACTTATACACTAGACACTATTTGTTGAGTTTTTCTCAATTCCGTATTATTTTTACCCTGGAACTCCCATATACATAAATAGTCGTATATGTTATCAGGAATATAAAGGAGTAGAACTTGAATACTTCCGATTATGAACGTTTTAAAAACACCTTTGAGTCGGCACATGGGCAGCAGCAACGGTCTCCTTTTTCGACATTATTAACCGGACAGATTGATTACCTAGCAATAGACTGTTGTCTGGATAACTGGAAAAATAATACGGCTAAAGCTGATTTGTTACTGGTTAAACTCCATGACTGGCTGGAATTGGAAGTAGACCCTGAACGTATTGAAAACGAGTCACAAATTCCAGATGTTTATATGCAGGGCTTACGAAAAATGGACTGTTTACGGGCAAGGATTCCAGAACAATATGGCGGTTTAGGTCTATCGCAATGTCGATATAGTCAGCTATTAGAAAAGCTGGGTAGCCGAAGTGAAGTTTTGGCATTGGTTGTTTCAGTACAACAACTAGGTGTCGCACAAGGATTGTTATCATTACAAAAACTGGAACGAACCCCAGAACAACAGCAATCAGGCGAGGCATTACGCAATAAATATCTTAAGCAATTAGCCTCCAACGCTATAGGTGCATTTTGTTTGACCACGCCCGAAACGGGTTCAGATCCTAGCCGGTTGCAAACTATTGCTTTGGCCTCTGAGGATGGTAGTCATTTTGAACTGAGTGGCGACTGGAGTAATGGAGGGAAGCTATTTACCACGCTGGGAACCATTGCCGATCTTTATATAATGTTAGCTGTAGTGGTCTACCCTGGAGAGGATATGACTCATCTTGATCCACGCAAACGGATTACCGCTTTCATTGTCGAACGTAAATACCCCGGAATTACAGTAAAGCCACTGTCATTCTGTGGATGGCATGGTTTACCTAATGCCGCTATAAAACTGAATAAGGTAATAATACCCAAAGAAAATATCATAGGGGAAGTGGGTGAAGGTTTGAAGATTGCCTTTATGAATCTGGGATCAGGTCGTATCAATATTTCGGCAATTTCATTAGGTATGATGAAACACTTGGGGCGTGTTGCTCGCTGGTGGGGAGTAGAGCGGGTTCAAGGCGGCAAACCGATTGGCGAACATGAACTCAATACCGAGCAACTGGTTAAGATGAATGCTTCTATTTATGCCTGTGAAGCCTTTTTGCAATTTGTTTCAGCCCTTGCTGATCAACCCAATGCTGATATTCGTCTGGAAGCCGCCATGTTGAAATTGTTCAGTTCACATGTCCTGGTTGAAATAGCCGATGAAACATTGCAGTTGCGCGGCGGCCGAGGCTATGAAAGCTATAAATCACAAGTTAGCCGCGGTGATACAGCCGTTGCCGTGGAACGTTTATTTCGCAGTGCACGGATGATGAAAATCGGTGAAGGTGGGTCCAACGTGCTGAAACTCTATATTATGAGGTGCCTGCTCAACGATTTGTTAAAAGACTATAATAAATTAACTGATAAAGAAATTCCCCTAGTACAAAGGTTCACTTATTTAATTAAAGTCTGTATGAGGCATGTTAAAGGTTATTTTCAATTTAGAAAGTTACCAAAAAATAACATAAAGCAATCACTGTCTCAACATATACGTTATGTAGAAAAGATACATCGATACCTTAAACGTATGATTATCATTAAGATCGCTGCTGAATTTCTGAATTATTATCGACAGCTCAGTACAAACTATTTACTTAAAAGACCAGTGCAACAAATTCCCAGGCCCGAAGCAAGTTTTGAACTACGCCAGGTATTACTAGGGCATAGTACCCAAATTGCTATGTTGTTATCGGTGATGACAGTCACCTGTCTACGAGCAGCCAAGGATGCAAGCCCTGAAGCAATCGAATTGGCCGATGAGTTTTGCATCCGTGCCCAGGAACAGATATCTATATGTCGTATTAAAATCGCAAACCATCATCCCAAAAGAGGTGATGTAGTAAACAAACTAGGCACTAAAATCATGAAAGGCAACTATGTAGATATTTTGGAACAAAATATAGTACGCGAGAATTTGCCAAATATTTGATACTGAAGTATAAGTCGAGAGGTTCTTGTTCAGTACTGCAAGTAGCCGAGGGGACGTTCATCGGCCCACTCTCCTATACAATGGCTGACATGAATATATTATATGGCTATTAACAAAGCACAGGTCAAACTTTAAATGGGTTGTCATTTTGACCAGCGGGACGACTTGTATGGACAGATATATTGCTCCTTACAATATCTGCATTCACCACTTCCCTGTGGTTTACACAGGAGGTAGGGCAAAGCATAATGCCATGGACGGCATGTAGTAGGGTAACGCATAACACCATGGACGGTGTGTAGTAGAACAACGCAGGAGCAGTTGTAGATGAGCCGCGAAGCGGTGTTGCCGAGAAATCTTGTTGCTCAAGTTGTGCTGCGACTCAAGATTCCTCCCGTTGGTCGGAATGACACCGTTAGTAAAGTTACCCTACAAACTTCAAAATCGAGAATAATCTGCGATAGGTTAATAATCATTTAATATTAAGCGATTTATTCCTCAGGAGGCGAGGAGAGTTCTAATTGGAAACCAGATTCTTCTTCAAGATCCACATATGGATCAAAAAAATCATCTTCTGGAACATTACCGTCACTAATCAGGTATTCACGATGTTGGATATAAGAGTTTTTAATAAAATCATAACGATCGATAGCGGCTTCAGTAACAAACTTTTCAGTTGTCATAAACCCGGCTCTGCGGTCAGTGGTATCTACAACATCTGCAACTGTGCTGATGGCGCTGGCAGCAGCACCGGCAAATACAGTATAATTAAGAGGATCCAATAAGGCATCACCAATTAAACCGGCAGTTCCTCTAGGTGAGCTAGGTCCAAAAAAAGGCAGTACTAAATATGGGCCTGATGGAACACCCCATACTCCCAGAGTCTGGCCAAAATCTTCATTGTGTTTTGGTAAATCAATCATCGTTGCGACATCTATAAACCCGGCAACTCCCGCTACAGAATTGACTATAAACCGACTGAAATCCATGCCAGCCTGAGTTAGTTTGAACTGCAGTAAACCATTAATGGTTACACCAATATCATCAATATTATTAAAAAAGTTAGTAATTCCTGTGTCTACGGGGTCTGGGGTTGTGAACAGATAGCCTTTTGCCAAAGGTTTCATGATCAGATCGTCGAAATCATCATTAAATTCCTGGGTACTACGATTCCAGTCTTCCCAAGGATCATCTATATTTTTAGGCGTTGAAGCGCACCCATTTAGCAGAGCTATTAAAAAAAGATTAATTAATAAAGTTTCAGTTTTATTCCGAGTTTTCATTGTTATATTCCTTTTGCATTATTGGCTTTGCTATAGATAGAGCATAATTTTTAATAATGATTCATTAGCATTATTATTGTTAATAAGGTATTCAAGCAAGTTTCTTTAAATAAGTCGTAAGATTTTAGTAAGACTTACATATTTCTAACTTTCTTTAGGTATTAGGAAGATGGAAACAAATAATCATCCAAATATCATACAGTAGTTTATTTCTGTTTAAATTTTCTTAACAGGAGCGTTGTTATTCTACGTGACGATTGAGAAGAATTAAACAGGAAAAAAAGGCAAGTGAGATTGGATGGTTATTGAATTCCACATTCCTTAGTAAGAGATTGTTTTGATAGGTAGTATAGCGGTTAAAATAATTGGACACTTTAATATGATATTTAATTTATTTGTGTAAGCGATAGCTTGCTGATGCTTGACCAATCTACGAGAGTTAGAATGTAAGCTTTTGCCTTTATATACGACTTATTAATACAGTCTAATGATTTACTGTAGGTTTCCTATGTATTAATAGTAACCTAATCGAAGTTACTCTCATTTTATTAAGAGTAATAGATATGAGTTTTCCATCGTATTCGACGGAAAAAAGGTAGGCGTATTATGAAAATTACTAAAATTATTCTTATTATATTCGTTTTAAGTTCATATATGAATTTAACGGTTGCGCAAAGTAAAAATGGCTTTGATTTGCAGGGCTCATTGATTCCAATACAGCAAATTTTAGGTGGAGGTCCTGCCAAGGATGGTATTCCTTCTATTGATAATCCAAAGTTTGTTTTGGCTGATAAGGCAGACTATTTGCAGGACCACAATCCTGTCTTGGGCATGAATTATAAAGGGGTTACTAAAGCCTATCCTATCAATATTCTAAACTGGCATGAAATTGTAAATGACCGGTTTAACGAAGAACCTGTTGTAATTACTTTTTGTCCTTTATGTGGCAGTGGGATAGCTTTTTCCGCCTTAATAAATGGTAAAGCCCTCACTTTTGGAGTGTCGGGTTTATTGTATAACAGTGATGTATTGTTATTCGATCGACAAACTGAGTCGTTATGGTCTCAACTGATGATGCAATCGATAAGCGGTCCATATAAGGGTAAACATTTTACCAGTATTCCCGTTCAACATACTACTTGGCTAGATTGGAAAACTCGAAATCCTGAGACGCTGGTTTTATCGACCAAGACGGGATTTAGTCGAGATTATACTGATAGTCCCTATGCTGATTATCTTGAAAGTCCAGAGACTATGTTTCCACTTTCCCGTGTGAGTCGAAGATATCATCCGAAGGAGGTGGTATTCGGCATTGAAATTGCGGGTCAGTTTAAAGTTTATCCTTTTGTCGAACTGGAGAAAAGCCCTGCTGAGTTTAACGAGATTATTAACGGACAGTCAATTACTATTCGTTACGATAGCCATCATAAAAGTGCTACAGCTTTTGATCAACAAGGGAAACAATTAGCGGGTGTAAGAACTTTCTGGTTTGCCTGGTATGCCTTTCATCCTGAAACTGAAATATATGTTACTGCCAAACCTTAAAATTTGTTCAATTTATTCTGCGTCATCGTCATTTGCAATATGTAAACTAAGGTTTTTGAATTTCGAACTGATGCAGTAATTAGTGGTGATCCTTAACAGGTTCTTAGAGGGTTTCAAGGCAGTAGATAAAATTTACCTACCCAGTGTAAGGAATCGTGGTTAGTTACGACCAAGCAGTAACTGTATTTTGTGGAAACTAGAGATGACGATTACAAAAAGTTTAACATTGGCGATAGCCCCTTTGTTTTTAGTGACTAATGTCGTCGCAGAAGAACCCAATTGGACTAGTTATCAATTTGTGTTAAACCATGTGAAACCTGGTATCAAAAACGAGGTTTCATTAATGCAGGTTGATTATCAAACGATTAAAACAGATGGTAGTCTGGATAAAGCATATCAGGCACTTTCTTCTTTTAACTTAGAACGTTTGTCAAACCGTCAAGAAAAGTTATCTTTTTATATCAATGCCTATAACATTCTTGCCTTGAAAAAAGTAGTTGATCATTGGCCGACCGAAAGTATTAAGGATTCGGGTAGTTTTTTTAGTCAGGTTTGGGATAAGCCTGCCGGATCTTTGGGGGGTGAGACCGTATCCTTAGGTCAAGTTGAGCATAAAATTCTAAGGCCTATGGGCGAACCTAGAATTCATCTGGCGATTGTTTGTGCCTCAGTAAGTTGTCCAGATCTTAGGGGTGAGCCATACACAGCGGCAAAACTCAATCAGCAACTTGATGATCAAGCCAGACAATTTTTAAATAATCAGGGGAAAGGGTTAAAAATTGAGGAAAATGTTATTCATATTTCCAAAATTTTCGATTGGTTCGAACAAGACTTTGATAATCAGGGGGGTGTGCGGGCATTTATTAAACGCTACAGAGAGGAATTGCCACAGACTAAGATTAAAGCAAATATTTCTTATGATTGGGCAACAAATGGAATAGAGTAGCATTTATAGTCAAATTAAATCATAATAATTTCTAATCTCTATTTAAAGAGAGTTTGACTGTTTAATTCCATGGAAATACATAGATGAAGCATGAAATGTCAGCGCCTGATCAATGGCTACAACTACATGGTGATATTCTTTATCGTTATGGGGTAACACGGGTTCGTGATTCTGAGGTGGCAGAAGATTTAGTTCAGGAAACCTTGTTGGCCGCATTAAAAGCTAAGAAGAATTATGCGGGTCAATCCTCAGAACAAACCTGGCTGATTGGTATACTGAAACATAAAATAATCGACTATTTTCGTAAAACATCACGAGATAAAACTCAAGAATACGATGAAGGTTTTGCGGGAAGTGAGGTTGATTATTTTGATCAGCAAGGCAATTGGAAAATTGACTTTTCACCTTGGTCTAAGCCTGATAAAGCAATGGAGCAAGAACAATTTATGATGACTCTACAAGATTGTATTTCGCGTTTGCCACCAAAAATGGCACAATTATTTGTTTTGCGTGAAATTGATGGCATGAATACCGAAGAAATTTGTGAGTTGATGTCGATTTCTACCCTAAATAATTTTTGGGTCATGTTATCGAGAGTTAGAGTGAAACTACGACACTGTCTTGATATTAATTGGATTAACCAGTAGAGGCAAAAGAGATGATAACATGTAAAGAAGCCAGTTATTTAGCTTCAAAAAAACTGGATAAAAAACTGACCTGGCGTGAAAATTTGAATTTTAAGCTACATATTATGATCTGTAGAATATGTCGACGGTATGCCTTGGAGTTGAAAAAATTTCATCATACAATGCAAAAAGCAGGTGAATCCAGTTTGTCGTTGCTGCCTAAATCAGTAAAACTTTCCAAGCAGTCTCGAGAACGTATCAAGCAAACCATAGATAAAGTTTTACATCAAACTGAGTGAAATAGGTATCGGTTGATGTTGAAATCTAAGATGTTGGACTGGAATAGTCTATGATAGACACACTTGAAAAATATATGTGATCTAGAGTAAAGAAGATTTTTGCTTTATTATTTATCTGGAGTTTATATGAATGACACTGTAATTAATGAGTCAGTACAAAACTATTACGGACAAGTACTTAAATCCACTCAGGATTTAAAAACCAGTGCTTGTTGTACCTTAGACGGCATGCCATGGCATTTGCGTCCCTTTCTAGCTGACTTACATCCTGAAGTGGTTTCACGTTATTACGGTTGTGGTTCGCCTTTACCACCGGCATTAGAAGGTTGCACCGTACTGGATTTAGGTTGTGGCTCGGGGCGTGATTGTTATTTGCTATCACGCTTAGTCGGCGAAGCAGGCAAAGTGATTGGTGTCGATATGACAGAAGAGCAACTTGAGGTTGCCAGACGTCATTGTGATTGGCATGCGGAACGTTATGGTTACGCGCAATCCAATGTCCAATTTTTGCAAGGTTATATTGAAGATCTTGCTACTACGGGTATTGCCGATAATTCAATTGATGTCGTGGTATCTAATTGTGTTATCAATTTATCTCCGGATAAAAAACGCGTTTTATCAGAAATATTCCGTGTGCTTAAACCGGGTGGAGAGATTTATTTTTCTGATGTATATGCTGACAGACGCATTCCACAAGCACTTAAAATAGAACCCGTGTTGTTGGGTGAATGTCTGGGAGGTGCTTTATATTGGGAAGATTTTCGTCGCATCATGCAAGATTTAGGCTGTCCTGATGTGCGTGTGATAAAAGAAAATCCCATTACACTGGAAGACCCGGAAGTTGCAGCCAAAATAGGTATGGTGAATTTTCAATCGGTAACAATCAGGGCGTTTAAAATGCCACTAGAAGATCGGTGTGAGGATTTTGGTCAGGTTGCCATTTATAAGGGGACTTTAGCTGAGCATCCTCATGCTTTTGATCTAGATGATCATCATCATTTCGAAACAGGCAGGCCTTTGAGGGTATGTGGAAATAGTTCTGACATGCTGGGTTCCAGTCGCTATGGTAAGCACTTTGAACTTATCGGGGACAAATCCACTCATTTTGGCTTGTTTGATTGTGCGCCGCCTAATAAGAGCTTATCTCTGGAGTCTGGCTCAGCTTGTTGCTGATGTCGGCAGCAGTTTCTAAGCATCTTAGCGTTGTTATTCCAGTAGGGCCAAATGATCATTCCTGGCGCCAATTATTAAATGACTTGTCAGTATTTGGTAAGGAACTGGATATTATTCTGGCTGCTTGTCAATTACAGCCTGATGATATGCAATTAGCAGATAATGTCATTTGGATTCAATCAACTCAAGGACGAGCACAACAGCTTAATATAGGTGCTAGACATGCAGCAAATGATTATATCTGGTTTCTGCATGCTGATACTCGATTAACCACAGCGGTTTTTCCAGTTGTGCAGCATTATTTAGAAACGGCTGATAACCATTTAGCTTACTTCAGATTAAAGTTTGCCCGTGATGGACCTAAACAGACCCGTTTGAACGCCTGGGCTGCCAATATTCGCTCGCGCTTTTTTGGACTGCCATTCGGTGATCAGGGTTTTATTCTCAAAAAAAGTCTTTTTGATCGCATAAAGGGATTTGATGAAACTGTAATGTTAGGGGAAGATCTGGATTTTGTTATCCGTTTGCAAGCAGCAAAAATTCCTTTACAAGAACTTCCTGCCGAATTGATTACTAGCGCAAGACGGTATCAAAAACAGGGTTGGCTTATCACCACCATTCGCCATGTTTGGTTAACCTGGCTATTAACCCGTCAGGCAAAACAGCGCTTGGATATTGTATTATGAGTGGTGCAATCGCAATATTTGTTAAAACCCCCGGACTCTCGCCAATTAAGACTCGCTTAGCAGTATCATTGGGGAAACAAGCAGCAGAATCGTTTCATTTAGCTTCTGCTAGTGCAGTTGCAGAAGTTGTACAAGTTGCGTGTAAAGAAGAAAAAATTCAAGGTTATTTTGCTGTTGCTGAACAAGCTGCCCTGAGCCATGATTATTGGCAAGATTTACCTTGCGTATGGCAAGGTGAGGGTGGTTTGGGTGAGCGTATGGCACATATTTATCAAACACTACTTGCTCAACATGATTTTGTTATCCTGGTCGGTGCAGACATTCCCCAAATGACAGTGACTAACCTGTCAGATGCAGCATCCTGCTTATCTCATAGTGAGCAAGCTCGATTAGCATTCGGCCCCAGTGATGATGGTGGTTTCTGGTCGTTTGGTGGTAATTGCAGCATATCTCAAACAATCTGGACGGATGTTATATATAGTTCTGAAGATACAGGTACTCAATTTCTCAACCGAATTGAACAGGTTGGAGATGTTAAAATTCTGACATCATTACGGGATGTGGATGAATTAAAAGATCTTGTTCCTTTACGCAAAACCTTAGTTGAATTAAAGCAGCCCGTGCAAGCTCAACAAGTATTGATTCATTTTTTGGACACTGTATTACCTGTGACCGTCAATAAATAAAGCATAAGGATGTTTAAATTATTTGAATTAGGAGCGAGGATTTAATAACTTCCGGTTTTCGACTGGTCTTTTGACTCCACAGAAGCACTAATAAAACAGTTACGTAGCCTGCTATGGTCGTACCCAGCATCCTGCTTCCAGCGACACCAGCACATCCTTGTGCTTCACGCCTATTTTATTAGTACTCCTGTGGAGCCCAAAATCCTACGCCAAACTTCCGGAAGTTATTAAATCCTCGCTCCTAAGTGTAAGTTTTTTCGTACTCCTGCGACCAATGGTCACGCTTCATTCGTATTAATGAGGTGTTTAATAATTTTATAGGAGAAAATTTATGCGTAAAAACTACCTTTTATTGTCGATACTGGCTTTTACATTCAGTGTTGGGTCCACAGTTTCTTATGCCTCAGATGATGAATATGATGATGAGGACGAAGAAGAAATTATAATTACTTTATCGGGTAACAACGGGGCCTCAGGAAAAGTAACAATTGAAGTTGAAGAGTATGGTGTAGACTCTTTCAAATTGAAAGCTAACGACCTGGACCCGAATACACGATACTCCGTTTTCTTAACAGAAAGCCCTGTTCCGGGAGCCCTCCCTGCGCAGTTTTTGGGAGAATTTACATCTAATAGCAAAGGCAAAGGAAAATTCAAAGCGAAAACTGAAATTGTTAATGCTTTTGCCTCGGCAAATCAATCAGTCGAAGATGATTATGGTATAGCGAATATACTTCCACCGCTTCCTCCAGCTGGCGCGTTAGGTAATGATGCTAATACTATCGCTCTTGACTGGATTCGTGTGTATGTTATTCCGCCCGCTGGTGGTAATGTATTTGGAGGTAGTGAAAGTGAGCCAGGTGGGGCGTTAGTGCTGAGGAGTGATGAAGCGCTTCCCTAGTCTTTAATATTAGTTTCAAAAATAGTGGGTGCGGCCAGAAAGTGCAGCATCCATTTTTTTTCTAGGAACATGCATTAGAGTATGAGATTTACAAAATTACAGCGAACTTAAAAGTCGGGTATTCACTTGGCATTCAGCATAACTGACATATCCTGTTGAACAACAATACAGGAGAGTTATCATGAAAATTATGGGAAAAGTTACCTTATTGACTTTATTGCTGTTGTTGGGCGGCTGTGCCCACTATGCTGGATATTCTTCTGGTTATGCAGGTGCTGGTGCATATAGCTATGGAATTAACAGCTATGTACCTTACAATTCTTATCCGATTCATTATGATCATGATGTTTATTTGCATAAACCTCATAAAATTCACCGTGATAAACATTATTATGATAATAATAATCAGAATCATTATTCACACAAGTCCAGACCTTACGTGAATAAACAATATTCAAAACATAAACACAATAAAAGAGCTGAACATTATGCACATAGGGGCACTACGGATAGATCCGATTCGCATTCACGACACCCGCATAATACGAGATATAGCGATTATCCTAGTCGAAGAGCAAGATCGGGTAACAAAAAAAGGAATCGTGATGATAAAGGTTCCAGGAAACATTATTACAGGAACTGATAAATAGTAAATCACTGAATTTTTAAGTGCATTGATCTGATGAGTGAACTAAGATGATCTATAGTTCAACTTCACAAGGCCATGCATAATGGATTATCAATACATTCGTTTTTTCGATGAAATCGGAATCGCTGATATCCCTCTGGTAGGTGGTAAAAATGCTTCGCTGGGAGAAATGTTTCAAAAATTGCAGCCTCAGGGGGTTAAAGTACCCAACGGTTTTGCAATAACAGCTGAGGCATACCGTTATCTTTTAGATAGCAGTAATAGTAGAGATCGATTGCGCGAAACTTTAACTGGGTTGAAGTCAAATGATGTCGAAAGCTTGGCCCGATGTGGTAAAAAAGCGCGTGAGATTGTGTACTCTGCTGCTTTACCTGCTGATTTGGAAGACGAAATCAATAGAGCTTATCAGCAGCTACAACAACAATATGGATCTAATCTGAGTCTGGCGGTTCGAAGCTCTGCCACTGCCGAAGATTTACCAACTGCAAGCTTTGCTGGCCAGCAGGATAGTTATCTGAATATTACCGGTGTTGCAGATTTACTGGAATCCTGTCGTCGCTGTTTTGCCAGTTTGTTTACAGACAGGGCAATTCATTACCGGATGGATCAGGGTTTTGACCATTTCAGCGTCGCCTTATCTATTGGAGTGATGAAGATGGTACGGTCTGATCTGGCGAGTAGTGGAGTGATGTTCTCACTGGACACGGAATCAGGCTTTCGTGATGTGGTTTTTATCACAGGTGCTTATGGGTTGGGTGAAAATGTGGTGCAAGGGATGGTGGATCCAGATGAGTTTTATGTGCACAAGCCTACATATAATCAAGGTCATCGCTGTGTATTAAAACGGGGGTTAGGGGCGAAAAAAATCAAAATGATTTATAACGTCGGCAATACACGTGAAGCGATTAAAAATGTCAGTACTTCGATAATTGAACGAGAACGTTTTTGTTTAAATGACGATGAAGTTCTTGAACTGGCTGGTTATGCAATCAAAATTGAAAACCTATACAGCCAAATCGCCGGTAAGGATCGGCCTATGGATATTGAGTGGGCAAAGGATGGCCTGGATGGTGAGCTCTATATTGTACAGGCTAGACCTGAAACAGTAACGTCACAAAAACAGAGTATGTTACTGGAAGATTATCAGTTGCAGGGGAGTGGTGAAATTATCGCAAAAGGACATGCAGTGGGTGGAAAAATTGCCAAAGGTAAAGTGCATGTTATTAACAGTACTGAGCATCTGGCTGAATTCCGAGCGGGTGAAGTTCTGGTTACCAATACCACTTCACCTGATTGGGAACCGATTATGAAAATTGCTGCTGCAATTGTTACTAATCGAGGAGGGCGAACCTGTCATGCGGCAATTATTGCCCGTGAGCTGGGTATTCCTGCTGTTATAGGCTGTGATAATGCAACAAGTAATATGACAACAGGAGAACTGGTAACAGTTTGTTGTGCGGAAGGAGATAGCGGAAAAGTGTATCGAGGCGATATTCCTTTTTATATTGAGCAAACTAATCTGGCAGATTTTCCGCGGCCTAAAACTAAAATCATGCTCAATCTGGGTAACCCTGATCTGGCCTTTAAAAGTAGTTTTCTGCCTAATGATGGTGTTGGACTGGCACGTATGGAATTTATTATTAATGAATATATCAAGGTGCACCCGATGGCATTGTTGCATGTTGATCAGGTACAGCATAATGGGGAAAAACTGGAAATTAAACGTTTATTGTTAGGCTATGATAATCCAAAGGATTATTTTGTCAGTCGTTTGTCTGAAGGGGTCGGTACGATAGCGGCTGCTTTTTACCCAAAACCAGTTGTGGTCAGAATGTCGGATTTTAAAAGTAATGAATATGCCTCTTTGTTAGGGGGTAGTACTTTTGAGAGCAAAGAAGAAAATCCGATGATAGGTTTTCGTGGGGCTTCCCGTTACATTCATCCCGCTTATCAGGAAGGTTTTGCACTGGAATGTGCAGCGATGAAACGGGTGCGAGAGCAGATGGGGCTTACAAATGTAATTTTGATGATTCCATTTTGTCGTAGAGTCGATGAAGGTAAAAAAGTACTGGCAAAAATGGCAGAGTTTGGTCTGAAGCAAGGTGAAAACGGGCTTGAAATATATATGATGTGTGAGATTCCTAATAACGTCATCCTGATCGATGCATTTGCCAAATTGTTTGATGGGTTTTCTATTGGTTCCAATGATCTGACCCAGTTAACTTTAGGCGTTGATAGAGATTCTGAAATTATCGCGCTCGATTTTGATGAGCGTGATGAAGGGGTAAAAGAACTTATTCGTATGGCGGTGGAAGGAGCCAGGCGTAACAACTGTCATTCAGGTATTTGTGGTCAGGCACCTTCCGATTACCCTGAAATTGCTCAATTTCTGGTGGAAATAGGTATAGAGTCAATGAGCCTAAATCCAGATACAGTGATTAAAACCACTTTGAACGTGCTCGAAGTGGAAAAAAAATTACTGCTAGAAGAAGCGGCTCGAAATGAAGCACGTATGAACAAAGAATTACGAGTTTAATAAAGTAAAAAAATGGACATCATTTTCAAAGAATACAGCCGGGTTGTCTGGCAAAAAAAATGGTATTTTTTACTTTGTATCATTGGACTGACGGGAGCTACGGGACTGGATTTTTATGTGCCTATTTTATATAAGAATATTGCCAACGGCCTGGCAAAAGAATATTCAGATGCCACGCTGACAATGTTATTACACAACCTGGTTTTAATGGCTATTTTTTATGGTGGTGTCTGGTTATCATGGCGAGTTCTTGAAATAGGCATTATTCCTGTAGAAGGTGGTGGTGTTAATTTGCTGGAAAAGCGCTGTTTTGATGTATTAAAAAAGCAGAAATATATTTTCTTTGAAAATAATTTTTCTGGAAGTTTGGTTAAACAGGCCAACCGGTTTTCACGCTCTTTTGAAATCATTATGGATTGGTGTTTATTCCAGTTATTTCAAAACATATTGGCGATAGCGATTGCATTTGTGATTTTCTATCAACAACAACCGATGTTTGCAATGTACTTTCTGGCTTGGGTGTTTGTATATTTGCTCTGGAATATTAGTTTTTCTATGTGGAAACTAAAATTTGATGAAGCGGTGGCTAAAGCAGATTCTAAAGTAGGTGGGGTCTATTCAGATGCCATTAGCAATATTTTTATCGTCAAAAGCTTTGTGTTGGAAAATACCGAGCAGCAACGCATTAACCTGGCTTCAGATCAGGTGTATAAACGCAAAAAGATTGCCTGGATTTTAATGTTTATCTCTTTTTCTGTGCAAGGGTTAATGGTGTTCGGTATTGAATTGCTGTTGATGTACCTGATGATTGATAAATGGAAATTGGGTTCATTTCAGGTGGGTGAATTTGTACTGTTTCAGTCGATATTATTGATGCTTATCCAGCGACTATGGGAATTTGGACGTAATCTAAGAAACTTTTTTACTGCATTGGCCGATGCTGCTGAAATGTCAGAAGTGTTCAAAAATGCTGAACTGGAAGTTGACTCCCCTCTGGCCAAAGTGCAACAAATCACAAAAGGACAAATCACTTTCGATAAAATTTGTTTTGCATATGAGAGATACAGACCTTTATTTCAGGACTTTTCTTTACAGATAGCAGCGGGAGAAAAAGTCGCTCTGGTAGGAGAATCCGGTTCTGGAAAAACCTCATTGACCCGATTGTTATTCCGTTTTGTTGAGCCACAAAGTGGAACTATTCTGTTTGACGGCATTAAAAGTCATGAGTTTACTTTGGCTTCATTACGTGAACAAATATCTCTGGTTCCACAGCAACCGGAACTGTTTCATCGTACTGTACGAGAAAATATAACATTAGGATATGATGTGACTGCGGAAGAGCTGGAAGTTATAGCTGCAAAAGCTCAATGTCTGGAATTCATCAGGCAATTACCCGAGCAATTTGATACTCAAGTAGGGGAGCGAGGTATTAAATTGTCTGGTGGTGAAAAACAACGCATCGCTATAGCCCGTGCTTTGCTAGAAAAAGCGCCTATTGTAATTTTGGACGAAGCTACCAGTGCTCTGGATTCTTTAACGGAACGACAAATCCAACTGGCGATCTTTGATTTATTAAAAAATAAAACGGCCATCGTTATTGCTCATCGTCTTTCAACTATTTTACGTATGGATAGAATTATTGTTTTGGAGCAAGGCAGAATCATAGAGCAAGGTACACATAAGCAGTTACTCTCAAGTCAGGGTAGATACTATGAGATGTGGCAACATCAGAAAGGAGATTTTCTGGGAGAATAATGTTTATATCAGAGTTTTAGATAATAAATCAGTAGAGTTGGCAGGCTGGAACTCTAGAGTCGCAATAGGATCTTGGGGCAATACCGCTTCCAGTGGCAAACTAACTGCATGAATTACAAATAAATAAGATATATATTTAAAGTTAAGCTTTAACCTTTGTTTGGATATAATTGAATTTACTACAAAACAATATTCAAGGAAAAAGCTTAACATATGAGAAAGTCTAACCGAATAAGTTTGCACTTACATATTCGCGCTGTTAAAAATACCTTTTTTCAAATAGCAGACCTCCCTTTCAAGAACCTATTACCTGATAGTCTAATACAAACAATACATCAATCGGGCAATGTTCGTGACACTGTTTTTACACCCTTAATAACACTGAAGGCTTTCATATTTCAAGTTCTCAGCCCTACAGGCTCCTGTAAAGAAGCCGTTGCTCATATCTTAATGGAACGGATCAATTACGACCATCCAGCCAATTCAATGAATACCGGTGCATATTGTAAAGCTCGATTACGATTGTTAATCGTCCATCTCAAAGCCGCTGTCACTTCATCAGGTCAGATGCTACATCAGCAAACTTCAAACAACTGGTTATGGAAAGGTTACCAAGTCGTCATGGTCGATGGAACAACTCTGCTTATGCCTGATACTGAAGATAACCAAAAGGTCTACCCCCAACAAAATGCACAAAAACCAGGTATCGGTTTTCCTATTGTACGCATGGTTGGTTTAGTTTCTTTAGCGACGGGAAGTGCATTGATTATGAATTGGGACTGTATCAGGGTAGAGGGACAGGCGAAACATCGCTATTTTCTCAGTTAATCAACGTTCTCAGTCAAAGTGATTTGCTTATTGCAGATCGTTATTATACCAGTTTTGCCATTATCACCTTGTTAATAAAGCAAGGTACACCGCTGGTTTTTAGACAACGAAGTACTGTCAAAAGTGATTTTCGTAGAGGCCAGCATCTGGGAGCGAAAGATCATGTTATCCCTCTTATTAAACCCAAGAAAAAACTGGTGTGGATGTCTGAAGAAGACTTTGCTGAATTACCTGATTTTATCTATGTGCGTGAATTTTCTGTCAAAGGAGTTGTATATGTAACAATGTTTTTAAATGCAAAAGCTTATCCAAAAAAAGCATTAGCCGAACTCTATCAACAACGCTGGAAAATTGAACTAGATTTTCGCACGATTAAAACCCATATGGGAATGGAAATGCTGCGCTGTCAAACGGCAGAGATGGTAGAAAAAGAAATTGCTGTCAATTTTCTAGCTTATAATCTGATACGTGCAAATATTGCTAGAGGTGCCAGTATCAAAGACAAAGAGCCACGTTATCTGAGTTTTATGGCAACTGTTCAGCTCATGCCTACGGCGGTAGGTATGTGTATGACGAGAACAGGGAAAGCTTTAGGAAAATTAATTTATCCTTTATTGATGGCAATGACTGAAACAGAAGTTGGTACACGAATACGGCCAAATCAACCACGCGTCGTTAAACGATGACCCAAGGGGTATCCATTAATGACTAAACCAAGAGAAGAGTATGTGGTGACTTAATTTAATAAGATAAATAATGACTGGAAGCGGTATTGGGATCTTGGGGTTTGCGACTCTATACGGCTCAGGTAAGGCTACTCGCAATAAATAACCCACCAGTTTTACTTGCACTAAAGCAAAAGAATCGCTAAAGCTTTTCTAATCTTTTATCCGTATTCTGCGTTACAACTCTGGTTACATAGCTTGCTATGCTCCCTCCTGTGCGCCTCGACAATTGCTCCTGCATTGTTCTACCTATACACATCCATATGTTAGTTGAAGACGAATAAAAATCCTGCGCAATCCTAGTAGGTTACTTATTGCGCGTTACCTAAGAAAATTAAATTTATCTTGGGCTCAATAAGTGGTGAATAGCTATGAGGTTATGAATTTATTTACGGCCTCGGCGTCCAGCCTTAGGCGATTCAAAATTTACTTTTATAGGTTTACCATTAAAGTCTTTACCATCTAAACCTGCTATGGCTGCACGGGCTTCATGACCTTCCATTTCAATAAAACCAAAGCCTTTGCACTGGTCAGAAAAAATATCCGTAACAAGATTTAATGAGCGTACAGTGCCAAATTTTGAAAATAGAGTCTGAAGGTCTTTTTCGCTGGTGTTGGTAGGTAAATTGCCTACAAATAGTTTTTTCATTTATGTTCCAGTTTTTGATGATGCGGTCTATCATTTTTTATAAGCCGCAATAAAAGAACCCCGCCGTAGCAGGGTTCTATATATCGGGTGTCCGATGAAAGCTCGATTATGCAGCTTCTACACTAGTAGCTTGAGGGCCCTTTGGACCATTCTCAACTTCATAGGAAACCGCTTGACCTTCATTTAGAGTTTTGAATCCTGAACCCTGAATTGCGCTGAAATGTACGAATACATCTGCACCACCATCGTCCTGAGAAATAAAACCAAAACCTTTGGCTTCGTTAAACCATTTTACTGTACCTGTAGCCATGTAACTTTTTACCTGAAATAATTAAACATATTGAGTGTTGCGTACAGGTAATGAAGTGGTGTTTTCAGAGGGGGTAACACGGAGGGAACAACCTTAAATGCCAGTATCAAAATCTGTAGCTGCTTATACTATAGGTTAATCCTTGGTATTTTACCAGCAATATAATTTATTTATTTCTAAGATTAACCAGAAAAATTTGGGTAAATTTTGGTGAGTTTGGTAATTATAAAGGGGGTTAGGGGGGGGCTACTCTGTCAACGATGGATTGATGGGCTTGCGCTTATGTGGGC
>Ga0256847_1000537_pt1 | contig 23393 bp, 31 predicted proteins | sample TeddybearmetaG_FD_189099 | JGI IMG/M metagenome (GOLD analysis project Ga0256847, IMG submission 189099) | Hydrothermal vent microbial communities from East Pacific Rise, Pacific Ocean - Teddybear | ecosystem: Environmental > Aquatic > Marine > Hydrothermal vents | place: Pacific Ocean: East... | reverse complement strand
ATTATGGGTTCTACTCCCCCGCGTCCTCGCCGAACGCATCCGGGTGTCACGCGGCACGTCTGCCGAAATCGCGACCACAATCGACCTCGTCACGGTGGCACCGTAGGGCGGGCCTCGGCCCGCCGAGTCAGGGTGAGTATGCGCCCATGGCGGGCCAAGGCCCGCCCTACCGCATCGCGCGGCGATGCATGACTGTGACCCAATTTACGCTCTGCCCAGCTTGACTGGGGACACCAGTGGGCAGTCCATCACCCAAGGTTCCCGCAAGACCGGGAGCTGTTGGCCTTTACCATGGCGAGGTGCTACCCCACCCTTCAAGGGGCTAAGCACCTCTGGCTTCTGCCATATTTTGAGCGATAGTCTGTTTAAGTGGAGACCGGCAGATGCCAATTGATAAAATTAAGCCGATGAATCGTATGTCGTTTAAGCTAGAGGTGATTTTTGGAGCACTGCTTAATTGCAACGATATGGATAAGTCACTCGCTCAGTTGGGCTTTTCAAAACATGACGTATTGTGAACATCACATTTGAACAAACGGGCAGTACCATAGAGGTTGTTGGCCTTTCTAATGATACCGAAATTAGAGAAATGATCGGTTGGCTTGGCTTTGATAGGGAGCCAGCCGAGTTCATTGCAAATCATCTTGAACGGGAGTTTCAAAAGTTAGGGACTGGAATATCTATAAGAAAGATAAGCTTTTCTGGTGATCCAAAAATTGAAACTGAAATTGTTCCCACTGACATGGAAAATCTAATTGGAGTCTCGCTTGTGAATATACTGTTTACGGTCATAGCTGAGGCCACGAAGCGTAGATTCGATGGTAAAACTGAAGAATATTCTGTACGGGCAGAGCTATCTTACGAGCGTAAGAAAGAAGACCTCGATAATGTTGCGTTTGAGATGAAGGTCCTCGAAGTATTTAAGTGAAAAGTATTTTGCGGGAGTGTGCCAAGGTTCGATAGCCTAAGCCATGCTCCGCATATTCGCGCTCTCCACCCCATGCTTCCCCCTAGCACCAAAGACTTGCGCAGTTAACCTTTCCTGTTTCCCAATCGGGGTTGTGATTGCCTGATCGAATATTGTTTTGGACGCACCTTCTTTTCCGTCGGTCGAGAGCGGTAGGGTTTTCGCGAGCATCGCCGAGAGCATTCCCGGTCCAGTCTGCTTTTTCGACTATTGCCGACCTTAGTGCATGGTGAGCTAGTCCAAATTCACGCTCTGCCTAACTTGATCAGGCAGTTTATCACTCGATGTTACCGCAAGACGATAAGTGCAATTGGTTAAACTAGCATCCCGGAAGGGTGTCACTCCCCTGACGCGCTACGAGCGTATAGATTTATTCTCATTTGCTGCCTAAACCCTGATCCATGAGTGGCCGTGTTCTATCCGAGGACGAAAAACGCGCTTGGCGGGCGGTGACGCGGCATGTGCGGCCCATGTCGGGACGGCGCACCGCGCTGCACCCATCCGTACGCGGTTCATCCACGGAAGATACGCCTTTCCGGCCCGGTTCACACGCCCCTCGCACCGTTTCGCAGAAGCAACCTTCCGCGCCACAGAACCGCCGCAACGAAAAGCCTGTAAGACGCGGAAAACAAATGATTTCTGCCAGTTTTGACCTGCATGGCCACAGTCAGGACAGCGCTTGGCGCGCCCTGCCTCTATTTCTCTCAAGAGAGCAAGCCAAAGGGGCCAGATGTGTAATTGTCATTACAGGTAAGGGGAAATTGGGTGAGGGCGTATTGCGCCGAAACTTCCTACATTGGCTCGAAATGCCCGAAGCGCGAGGTCTGGTTAGCGGTTACGCGCCAGCTCACGCCAAACATGGCGGCGGCGGCGCGTGGTACATTTTTCTGCGTAAACGCTAGGGCGTTGTAACCAAACGAAAAAAGGCGGCCAAACTGACCGCCTCTCTCCACTCTACAAACTCTACTAGAGCTTGCTGTATCGTTGTTCAGTTAACGATTTACGACTGCTTCGCCAGAAGATTACGAATTTCTTCGAGCAAAACTTCATTACGCGGCGGCTCCGGCGGTGTTTCCGGCTCTTCGTCGGCCTTTTTCTGCATATTATTCATACCCTTAATGATCATGAACATCACAAAGGCAACGATGATGAACGAGATCAGCGACGTCAAGAACGCACCAATATCGATGATCGCAGCAGGCGTGGTGACCACACCTTCGGCATCCAAAACGGCCGGTGACATCATATAGGTCAACTTAGCCAGATCGATACCGCCCATGAGCGGACTGATCGCCGGCATGAAGATGCCGTCGATGAACGACTTCACAACTAATGCAAAAGCCGACCCCATGACAAAGCCAACGGCCATGTCAACTAGGTTGCCCTTCATCGCGAATTCTTTGAATTCATTTAACATTTAAAACCCCTTCAGACTTTCAGCCCCCTTCGGACTGTGTCTGTTATTTGTTACAGTTTGACGTTGGGGTCAACATTACCAAATGTTGCAAACAGCAAAGGTTTAACGCGATTCCGGGTCTTTGCCGCCATTGACACGTGCGCGCAATTCCTTGCCGGGGCGGAAGAAAGGCACAGCTTTAGCTTCAACCGTGACGGTTTCACCGGTTCGTGGGTTGCGCCCGGTTCTGGCTTTTCTTTGGCGAACAGAGAACGCACCAAAGCCTCTCAACTCGACCCTATCGCCGCGTGCGAGTGCGTCCGCAATTTCATCAAGGATAACGCCAACAACGCGTTCCAGATCCTCAGATTTGAGGTCTGGATTCTCTTCGGCTAACCGGGCGATCAGTTCAGATCTCAGCATGTGTTTGTTCCTAAACGAAAAATGCGGCGGAGACTAGAGCCTCCGCCGCAGATTCTAAATGTATGTCCTGATTAACAGGTTTTATACTTGCCGAACTTAGGCGTCGTCGCCCTCATCAGCCTTTTTCTTCTTGGCAGGCTTCTTAGCAGCAGGCTTCTTTGCCGCCGGTTTTTTAGCCGCTGGCTTTTTCGCTGCGGCCTTTTTGGCAGCAGGCTTCTTAGCAGCTGGTTTCTTGGCTTTAGCTTTCGGCTTTTCCTCAGGCTCGGCTTCAGTCTCAGGCTTTTCCGCAGGTTCCGCTTTGGCTTTTGGCTTGGCTTTAGCTTTCGGTTTAGCCTTGGCCTTCGCCTCACCAGCATCATCGCCGCCAGTTGCCAGCGCTGCGCCGAGAATATCACCCAGCGATGCGCCGCTATCGGCAGAACCATACTGTGCAACTGCTTCCTTCTCTTCGGAAATCTCAAGCGCCTTGATCGACACTGAGATACGGCGAGAGGATTTATCGACAGAAGTCACTTTCGCATCGATCTTGTCACCAACCGCGAAACGCTCAGGGCGCTGCTCGCTACGGTCACGCGATAGATCAGAACGACGAATGAAGGATCGCATGGCGGGCTCGCCAAACTCGATCTCGATGCCGCCAGTGGTCACTTCGGTTACGGTACAAGTTACAATTGCGCCGCGCTTGACGCCCGTATCATCTGCAATTGGATCGCCGCCGACTTGTTTGATACCGAGCGAGATACGCTCTTTGTCAGTATCAACGTCGAGAACCCGAGCGGTAACCGTGTCGCCCTTGTTGTAGTTCTGAATGGCTTCTTCGCCAGACTGATCCCAAGCGATGTCGTTGATGTGGACCATACCATCAAGGTCTGGACCAAGACCAACAAACAGACCGAATTCCGTGATCCCACGAACTTCGCCCTCAATATCGGTACCAACTGGGTTGTCAGCCATGAAGGCAGACCAAGGATTATCCTGTGTCTGTTTCAGACCAAGTGAGATACGACGCTTCTCGCTGTCGACGTCGAGCACTTCAACATCAACCTGTTGCGAAGTTGAGACGATCTTGCCGGGATGGATATTCTTCTTGGTCCAGCTCATTTCTGAAACGTGGATCAGGCCTTCTACGCCGTCTTCGAGCTCAACAAATGCACCGTAATCGGTGATGTTGGTGACCTGACCGGTCATCCGTGTCCCAATGGTGTACTTGCTCTCAATCTCATCCCAAGGATCAGCCTCAAGCTGTTTCATGCCGAGCGAAATGCGCTGGGTCTCTGGGTTGATCTTGATGATTTGCACGTTCACCGTGTCGCCAACATTGACGATCTGGCTTGGGTGATTGACCCGTTTCCAGCTCATGTCGGTGACGTGGAGCAGGCCATCAATGCCGCCGAGATCAACGAATGCGCCGTAATCGGTGATATTCTTGACGATGCCTTCGCGTGTATCGCCTTCTTTCATCGATCCGACGATTTCAGCGCGTTGTTCAGCGCGGCTCTCTTCGAGGATGGCGCGGCGGGATACAACGACGTTGCCACGTGCGCGGTCCATTTTCAGGATCTGGAAGGGCTGAATCTCATTCATCAGCGGGCCAACGTCGCGCACAGGGCGGATATCGACTTGGCTGCCCGGCAGGAAGGCGTTGACGCCGCCAAGATCGACCGTGAAGCCACCTTTGACCCGGCCAACAATCGCGCCTTTAACCGGCTCTTCCTTGTTATAGCTATCTTCGAGCGTAACCCAGCTTTCCTCGCGGCGAGCCTTGTCGCGCGACAGGACAGCTTCGCCCATCAGGTTTTCAATCCGGTCGAGGTAAACTTCAACAATGTCACCAGGTTGAGGCTGCTTTTCTTCAAGCATGAACTCTTTTAGGTCGACACGGCCTTCGGTTTTCAGGCCAACGTCCAAGACGAGAAAGTCGCCATTGTTTGAAATGACGGTTGCAGGAACAACGCGGCCCTCTTGTAGGGTCGCAGCGCCTGCGCTTTCCTCAAACATGGAAGCGAAATCTTCCATTGAGGGGTTCATTGAATCAGTCATGGTATCTCCGGGTGCGCGCGACGGGGCTATCCTCCGCCTGCACCAATTGCAGGCTGCGGTCGTCGTTGCGTGTGGGATCAAGGCCTGAAAGCTATTTGGATTTGGGGCTTGCGCCTCAGAAGCTCTCAGGATTTACGAGCAAGTACGGCCTCAACCGCATCTCGTGCTTTATCCACAGCCGCGTCTATAGACAGATGAGTCGTATCGATCAAGACTGCATCTGCGGCAGCAATCATCGGCGCGTCTTTGCGGGATTTGTCGCGCGCATCGCGCTCGCGTAATTGCGCGATCATCTCGTCCAGTGTCAGCGGATCACCCTTTGCATTCAACTCTGTCCAGCGCCGGGTCGCACGCACGATAACGTCAGCATCAACCCATAGTTTTACCTCAGCGCTGGGGCAGACCACGGTGCCAATATCGCGCCCATCCAGAACGGCGCCGCCTTTTTGCCGGGCGAAGGCTCGCTGTTTATCCAGAAGGGCGGCGCGAACCTCTGGAACCACCGCAACTTTCGACGCGGCTTGTCCGGCTTCAGCCGTGCGCAGTTCATCATCGCTATAGTCATTCAGATCGAGGCTGAGCGCGACCTGAGCCAGCGCTGCCGGGTCATCGAAATCCGTGCCGCGTTTCAAAGCGACAACTCCAGTGGCGCGGTAAAGCTGCCCTGTATCCATGTAAGCCAGCCCATACCAACGTGACAGCCGCCGCGCTATTGTGCCTTTGCCAGAGGCAAGCGTGCCATCAATGGCGATGATCATGCTGCGTCCTCGCGAATATCCGCGCCGAGCGTGTGCATATGGTCGATAAAGTCGGGATATGAGGTTGCGATCATCGCGGCATCGTCAATTGAGACAGGCTTTTGCGCCGCCGTGCCCATGACCAGCGCGCTCATTGCGATGCGGTGATCGTGATGGGTTTCGACCAGTCCGCCGCCGGGAACTTCGCCGTTGCAGCCCTGCACAACAAACCCGTCTTCGCGCTCTTCAACTTCGACCCCGTTGACGCGCAGCATATTGACCACCGCTTTGATCCGGTCCGTTTCCTTGACCCGTAGCTCTTTCGCGCCGCTGACCAGCGTTTCGCCGGTCGCAAAGGCAGCCAGCACGGCGAGGATCGGAAATTCGTCAATCATGCTTGGCACCAGCTCAACTGGAATGGCGCAGCCCTTCAATACTGAGCTTTCAAACGACATATCAATCAGACGTTCGCCCGCCGCCTCGCCAATCTCTTCGGCTCCAACAGCCGCGCCCATTAGCGCTGCGGCTTGGAAGAAGCCATCTCGGGTTGTGTTGGACATCACGCCTTCAATCAGTGCCCCGCCCTGCCCGGCAATCATTGCCGTCGCTGCAAGGAACGCCGCTGAGGACGGATCGCCCGGCACTGACGTGTCTTGCGCGATCAGGCTCTGGCCGCCGACGATTGATACGCGCGCCTCTGGACCGTCGCGCTGTACACCAATGTCTATTCCAAACCCGCGCAGCATCCGCTCGCTATGGTCACGCGTCATGCGCGCCTCATGCACTATTGTTTCGCCTTCCGCGCGCAGGCCCGCCAGAAGGATGCACGACTTGATCTGCGCTGAAGCATGCGGCGGTGTATAGTCAATCGCGGTCAGGTCAGCGCGGCCATGCTCCACAATTGGCAGCGTCTTGTCGCCAGAATGTTCGAACTGCACGCCCATTAGCTCAAGTGGATCAACCACTCGCGCCATCGGTCGCCCCGACAGGCTGGCATCACCAACCAGTTTCGAGGTGATCGCATGTCCGGCCAGAACCCCCATCATCAGACGCACACCGGTGCCGGAATTTCCAAAATCCAGATCGGCGCATGGCTGTCTAAGCCCTTGTTCACCAACGCCTTTGATCGTCCAGCGCCCGGTCCCTGTGCGTTCAAGCTCTGCGCCCAGTGCCGCCATGACGCGGCCCGTGGCCATAACATCTTCGCCTTCCAGCAAGCCTGAAATCTGCGATACACCGGTCGCCAGACCGCCCAGAATAAGCGCGCGATGCGAACAGGATTTATCGCCCGGCGCGCGAATTGTACCGGAAATTTTGGCAACAGGATGGGAAGTCCAGACCATGTCTCGGCGTCCTTATTTCAGTCTCAGCAGAAAAGCGCTTTGACAGGACCAACTGTTTCTGGCAAGCGCGCCAGCAATCAAAAGACATGAGAGACACCATTCATGGCCGATCCAGAACTTGGTACCAAGCAAGTATGCCCCAGCTGCGAGGCAAAATTTTACGATCTGAACAAACGTCCAGCGACGTGTCCTAAATGCGGACACAGTTTCGACCCTGACGACGAAGCGGTTCAGGCGACAAAAACCAAGGTTCGCGCGAAAGCCGCCAAGGCGGCTGTGCCGGAGGACGAGGACGAAGATCCAGAGGAAGTGGCGGCAACTAAGGCTGCTAAATCCCCTGATGATGAGGAAGAAGACAATTCCGAAGAAGTGGCCAAGGAGCTTGGCGGCGACGAGGATGAGGTTGCTCTCAACATGGGCAGCGACGGCGATGATGACGAAGAGTCGACAACTCTGAGCAAAGTCCCAGCTGGCTTCACCGAAGAAGGCGTTGATGACGATGATGATGTCAGCGACGAAGAAGACAGCGACGAGTTTGATCTCGGCGACGATATTGATGTTGACGACGAGAATAAGCTTGGCGAGCCTGACGCTGATGATGCCGAGAACAAGAAATAAGACTTGATCCAAAGGGCGGGAAACCGTATCTCGCCCTTTCCCAAAACATGGGGCCATAGCTCAGTTGGGAGAGCGCTTGCATGGCATGCAAGAGGTCGTCGGTTCGATTCCGTCTGGCTCCACCACTTTTTTGCGACGCCCTGAGCGCCGAAGGCGCAGCGTCGCGAAGCAGGTCACCCGCTTCGCGACGCCTGCGCGATGGACCGAGCTGAAGGCTCCCTCTCCAACAAGACCATCATGTCGGGAGACAGCCCTGAGCCTGGTTCATGTGAGGGCGTAGCCCGATACGGAACCTGCTTTGCGAAGCGTGGCGCACCGCGCCTTAGCGCTTCGCACAACTCAACGTGAACAGCCTTGTCTTGATGGTGCCATGTTGATTTCCCATATTCTGAACAACACACCAACGCATACCGGACGGCCTGTTGGGGCTAATCGGCGGTGTGTCTTGATCCTGTCTGAATGGAAGGAAATGACGATGAAAACGACGACAACAACATTCGCTGATGCAATTGATGCCAGCAAAGTCGCCTATATTCGCGCCATCCGATCGCGCGAACTGGCGGCCCTGCCAAATGAAGCGCTGGAATCTGTTCACGACCTTGATCGCCTGTACGTCTTGACCAATGGCGACGGGCAAAAACTGGCGATTGTTGAAGGCCGCGAGGCCGCGATTGCCACGGCCAAAGCTAATTCACTGCAACCAATGCTGGTTCACTAGCTCAATCTGAGCGCTTAAAGCATTGCCGGGATAACCCGGTCTGGCGGTCTGTGGCCGTCAGCGAAGGTCTTGATGTTGATGATGACTTTCTCACCCATCTCAACCCGGCCCTCGACCGTGGCTGACCCCATATGCGGTAGCAGAATGACATTTGGCAGACCAACCAGATCTGGATTAACCGCTGGTTCGCGTTCGAACACATCGAGACCGGCGCCAGCAAGTTTGCCGGTTTTCAAGGCTCGCGCCAGTGCCGCCTCATCAATAACCTCGCCGCGCGCTGTGTTGACCACAAATGCGTCCGGTTTCAGCAGCTTGATTCGCCGCGCGTTGAGCAAATGGAAGGTCGCAGGCGTGTGCGGGCAATTGACCGAGATAATGTCCATCCGGGCCAGCATCTGATCGAGACTGTCCCAATGAGTTGCCTCAAGGCTTTCCTCGATATGGCGCGCCACGGGTTTGCGGTTGTGATAGTGGATCTGCAGCCCAAAAGCTTGCGCGCGGCGTGCTACGGCCTGTCCGATCCGGCCCATGCCGATAATCCCGAGCCGCTTGCCTGCCAGTCGTCGCCCCATCATCCAGGTTGGCGCCCAGCCATCGAACTTCCCGTCTGCCATCAGCTTGATGCCCTCATGCAAGCGGCGCGGCACGGCGAGGATCAGCGCCATTGTCACGTCAGCTGTGTCATCGGTCAGAACGCCCGGCGTGTTGGTGACAGTAATTCCGCGCTGCACAGCGCTTTGTACGTCGATATTATCCACGCCCGCACCAAATTGTGCGATTAGCCGCAAGTCTTCGCCCGCCTGAGCCAGCACGCGCCCGTCAATCTGATCGGTCACGGTAGAGACCAGAACATCAGTGTTTTGCACCGCCTCGACCAGCTGGTCAGCCGTCATTGGCGTGTCTGTTTGGTTCAGCTCGGTATCAAATAATTCCTTCAAGCGCAGTTCCACCGGGTCGGGCAAACGTCTTGTCACAATCACTTTAAGGCGCTTGGCTGGCATGGAACCTCTCTTTCTTACGACCCGCTTAGCAAAGCGAACGCACATCGCCAATGCTCGGTTTTACCTGAGATTCACACCATTGCGCAAAAAGGAGGCGATGAAGGCGATATTTTCTCGTTTATTGGCCCTGTGCGCGCTTGGTTTTGCCAACTGCAGCACGCTTGCCCTCATGCAGGCTGATCCCGAACCAGTTTTGGTCAGTCAATTTTCTGGTAAACCTGTGCCGCGGTTTGAATCGCTACGCTATTCGGCGGTGCATGGCCGACAAGGCCCCAGTCTCGATCACCCGATATTGTGGCGCTATGAACGCGCCGGCCTGCCAATGCTGATCATCCGCGAAACCCATGGTTGGCGCCGCGTGCGCGACAAGGATGGCGACGAAGTTTGGGTTCAGGCGCGGATGTTATCGTCGAACCAGAAGGCTGTGATCACGCAGGACATCATCCTGTACAAGAAACCAGACGAAGGCTCGACCGCTCGCGCCCAACTCAAAGCTGGTCTTATTGTCGATCTCGACAGTTGCGAAGCGCTTTGGTGCCGGGTCAAAGCAGGTCGCCAAGCGGGATGGGTTCAAAAAATCGGCCTATGGGGCGTTGAGACGTCAACTGGCGGCTTGTGATCGAGATCGGGCTTGCAGCAATGCGGGCCAGTCGCTAACAGGCGTCAGACTTACAGTGTTCCCTGTGCCAGCATAGAAAAGGCAGCGTCTTATGAGCGGACCTCACGATTTCCATACCCCCCAGAACTCTTACAGCAAGGAAGACCTGCTGAAATCAGGGCGCGGCGAATTGTTCGGACCGGGCAATGCTCAATTGCCAGCTCCGCCAATGCTGATGATGGATCGGATTACAGAGATCACGGATGATGGCGGTGCCGCAGGCAAAGGCCATGTCATTGGTGAACTCGACATCGATGCAGCCCTTTGGTTCTTCCAGTGTCACTTCATTGGTGACCCAGTGATGCCAGGCTGCCTTGGCCTCGATGCGATGTGGCAGATGATCGGTTATTGGATTGGCTGGTCAGGCTCACCCGGTAAAGGCCGCGCGCTGGGGGTTGATGAGGTTAAATTCCGGGGCGAGATAACGCCGGATATAAAACTGGTACGATACGAAGTTGAAATTTCTCGCATCCGCCGCGGGCGCTTGGCTTTGGGCATCGCTGACGGGATTATCTACGCCGATGACGAGCCGATCTATTGGGCAAATGGTATGCGCGTCGGCATGGTCAACCCAAACGCCTAAAAACTAAGGTACATAGACCGTATAGACGATCTCGACCTCAAAATCGAACGTTCCCAGCGACAGATCGTAGCCGTTCAAATTGTTGGCGGCGATTGAGTATTCGGCGTCGAACCGGACCGATTGATCTGCAATTGATCCGAGGTTCAGCGCGGTTCGCTGATTGCCGGTGAACATGTTGCGCGAGGTGCGCAGATCCCACAGGCGCTGCGATGTTGCAAAGCCTGATTGTCCACCGCCGGAATGTGGCGCTTGCGCCTGTGAGCCAAAACTCAAACCATCATCGCCGCTAGTGGTGACGCCGAGTTCAACCCGGGTGATCAGCAATAGAATGAATTCGGTAAAGGTGGTCGGCGTAAACGCTTGTGCATCAATCGCGAAAGGGACGTTAGAGGCGACATAGAAGCTCGAATATTGCTTGGTCGCATCAACCCGCGCGTCAGACCCGGTATTCAGCTCAAACGGCTGGAAGGAATCGAGCGCCGAAACTATTTGGTCGCCATTTGTATCGGTATTGATGTCGCCGCTGCCCGTATTGGTTAGCACGAACGGAATGCCGCCAGTTGCGCCTGAGAACGAGTCTTGAGTTGGCGATAGGGTTCCGGTGACGACTGTGTGAGTGTCGGTTGCGATCAGGTCGACATCGCCTGACGTCGCCGCTGATGTCCCGAACCCGGTGTCGAGAATGAAATCCGCCACAACCGGCGCATTACTGCCCGGATCGGCTGCCCAGACGATGACAACGCCCTCAATTTTAAAATAGGGCCTGTCTTCAACCAAGCTGTTGCTCGTCAAGGATATTGATAAAGCGCCCGCGCTTAAACACAGCCACCTGGCAACATTGGAAAACTTGTAAAAATGCATTCGAAAAGCCCGCTCTCGTACCAGTATGGACGCGGGATGGGTAATGACAGGTTAACGGCCGTGCGCTTCAGGGCACGAGAACTGTAATGGCGACATCAGTTGCAGCGCCGCTCGCAGCCCAGTCAGCGATGAATTCTACTGACTGGCTACTGGTTGATCCGGGCTGAAGTGCCGTGCGCCGGTCAGAGAGATAAATCACGCGCGGCGTCGCAAGATCAGATAGCATCAGGCCATCCGGTATTTCCAGCGCGCCAGAGGTTTGTGCATTAGCGCCAACCTCTCCGATCTGTAGGCGGAATGGTGCATCTACCGCGCCGGGTTTGATAAAAGCCTGCACTCGGATCGCGAAAGCAGTGTTGGAAGCGACGCGGAAAGATTTCATCGAGGTTCCATCAACGCCGTCAAAAGACGCGCCTACAGGTTCCAATATGCCGGTTTGAACATAAGTCCGTACGCTGATACTTGCCGGGCCCGACACATTCACAACCGTGCCGACCTGTGGTTCAGCCTCACCGTCCCAGACAACGACCATAGGCGCTTGCACGAATTTCACCCGGTCAAGTGTTTGCGCGGATACCGCACCAGACAGGGTTATAAACGTAAAAAAGACCCAAAAGATGCGATTCAAGCCAGACAATCCCGCGTTCCTCATGCTTAGCGAAGCGTTAACAGCTTGCGCATGAGTCGGACTGCATGATCTATGCCTAAAGCGCGCCAAACGCCTACTGGTGCTTGACGGTTTTCGCGCGCGCGCCTAGCCCTTCACGCAATATTACAAATCAAGACAGGAGCCGCTTCATGGCTGATTATGGAAACATGCCAACCGGAAATCTGATGGCGGGCAAACGCGGCCTTGTCATGGGCGTCGCCAATAAGAATTCCATCGCCTGGGGCATTGCCCAGCAATTGGCTGCCCAAGGCGCTGAGCTGGCTTTCTCGTATCAGGGCGAAGCGCTGGAACGCCGGGTGCGTCCACTGGTTGAGAGTATCGACATGGATCTCATGATCTCAGCCGATGTCACCGATGACGACGCCATGAATGCCGCGTTCAAGGCGCTGAAAGACAAATGGGGCAAGATCGATTTTCTGGTCCACGCCATCGCGTTTGCGGGCAAGGACGAACTGCAAGGTTCAATGGTCGAGAACACGACCCGCGAAGGCTTCCGCCGGGCGATGGATATTTCGGTGTTCAGCTTCATCGATGCCTCGCGCCGGGCGGCAGAGATCATGCCGGATGGCGGCGCGATCATCTGCCTGACTTATTTGGGAGCTGAGCGCACCGTGCCGTCCTATAATGTCATGGGCGTCGCCAAGGCGGCGCTAGAGGCGTCCACACGCTACACTGCGCGCGATCTCGGCCCACAGGGTATCCGGGTCAACGCGATCTCTGCCGGGGCGATGCGCACGCTGTCTCTGGCTGGTATTCGCGGCGGCAAGTCCCTGATGGGCACCGGACGTGAATGGTCACTGCTCAAAGAAGACACCAAGATGGAAGGCGTCGCGGGCTGCGCGCTCTACCTCCTGTCGCCGATAGGACAGTCAATTGCAGGCGAAGTGATCCACGTCGATGCTGGTTTCCACGTCGTTGGTGTACCGGATATTGCTGAGGACTGAGGAAAGAGAATGGGCATACGTGGATCAGTCTATCTTCTCAACGCCGAGCATTGCTCCTTGGCGATTCAGGATGAAGATTTCCCGATGCCGGATGAGCAGGACTCAGAACGGTATTTGGATCTCGATAAGGCATTTTACGAAATCAATTACTTGATCACCGGCAATGCTGAATGGGGCTTTTTAACGGGTGGTACAACTCTTCGCGATGGCGACGAATTGGTTGAGGTTCATAGTCCGGATGCTGTTCGCGAGTTGGCTATTCGTATACAGGATCATTCTGCTGACGAGATTTTCGCTGGTTGCCTGTTGGGCGGAAAACAGCCCGATCCTGAGATAATCCAGGGTTTTCCAAACAATACAGAATATGTGATGCACTACCTTACTCGGTTTATAGCGCTCCTGGAGCGCGCAGTTCAGAGTAAGTATGGCTTCTTGGTGATGGTGGCTTGAGGGGTTTACGCAGATGAAATCGACACCTGAAACCCATGTTCCGCTCGGTGACTTTCCGTTTTATCCGGAAGCCGAGATGCAGTCGCGCGCGCATGCTTTTCATGCCCAGATGTTGTCGCGCCGCTCGGTTCGGTCATTCTCTGATCGCGCCGTGCCGCAGGACGTGATTGAACAATGTGTTGCGGTCGCCGGTACAGCCCCGTCCGGGGCCAATCACCAGCCATGGTATTTCGCCTGTGTCGGGTCGCAGGACAAGAAAATCGAGATTCGCATTGCGGCCGAAGCCGAAGAACGTGAGTTCTATGATAGCCGCGCCGCGCAAGACTGGCTCGATGCCCTCGCACCGATTGGCACCGATGCTGACAAGCCATATATGCAGATCGCACCGTGGCTGATCTGTATCTTTGCCCAGCGCCGCGGCGGGGTGAATGTCGGTGATGACAAGAAGAATTACTATATCAATGAAAGCGTCGGTATCGCCACGGGCCTATTGATTGCTGCCTGTCACAATGCTGGTCTTGCGACTTTGGTCCACACGCCTAATCCAATGAAATTCCTGAACCGGATTTGCGACCGGCCAGAGACTGAGAAGCCATTTTTGATACTGGTTGCAGGTTATCCAGCCGCCGACGCGATGGTGCCCAATCATGCGTTGGTCAAGAAGCCCCTGACGCAGATTGCGAGCTTTCTGTAGACGGCTGCACCGTAAACGCTGGGCCGTTCAAATAGATAAATTCGTAAGATTGCATCAAGCGACCTTGGTTACGGGTTGTCTTACCGCTGCGTTCACCTCGAACACTCAGCACGCGATCACCAACAATATCGGCCGGGATTCGATCGCCGCGCATATCATCATGCATATTATTCAGCATCAGGGCGAACCGCTTGATGTCCCAACCCTGTGCAGTGGCGCTGGTTCTTACCTGATGACCGGCCTTGAGCCGTAGCGGTAAAGGCTGATTAAGAAACCCCGCTGGCTGTACGAAAACTTGCGTGACATAGACGCCGAAATCTGTGCGCGCGACCCCTAGTGCGATATGTGTGGTTTCGGGCGCGAGGATATTTTTGCGATGCCCGGCACTCTGCATCAATTGGCGGTGCAGTTTATCTACGGCGCCCGCCATTGGATCGACCAATTGGTCCGGCATGTCTGCGCATGATATTGAGCGCCATGCCCCATTCTTGCACTGCAATTCCAATTGCGCGACATTTTCTGCCGATGATTGCGGTAACAAGGTCCGGTCAAATGCAGCAACCCGGGCGGCGTGCGTTTTGCCCTTAGGGCTCTTGTGCCCAAAGAAGCTGTTAACCCCCATGTCGAGGCTATGAAACCGGGCGGCCGGGCGAATTTCATCTCTGACGTTCAGGGGCGTCAGGCCGCGCGACGTGCGCTCCTGATTGATCTTGGCCACAAAAGCACGCTCCATAGCGTCATCAAACCGGTATCCCGGCGTCGGTACTGACAGGCAGTCCAGTCCTTGCTCGGCATAATCGGCGACCGCACTGGCCCGCACCGCTGTGTGCATATCACAAGCCTGCGCTGTGGCGGCGAAGCCGATAGCCGCGCATAGAAGTGTTATGAATCTAAGCATTGACGGGATTTATAGCGGTAAATCGTTTAAAGCACACCTTCAGCATGCAGACGCGCCGTTATCGGTGCCAGCATGCGCTGCGTCGCTTCTTTGCCAGCGCGGACCTTGCCATAGGCTGGCAGTCCCTCGTCAGCGATCACCAGATCGGCTTCAAACATCGCCGGATAGGTATGGCGATAATGCGCCGCCCGGACGGTTGTCAGGTACTGGTTCAAGACACTGGGCACATCGCGCCCGCGCTCAACGACATCCCGCCTGATCCGCCGCGCAAGGCGCAAATCATCCGGCGTATCGACATAAATAGATAGATCAATCAAAGGCTTGAGTTCAGGCACTGACAGCGCGTGAATGCCTTCAATAATAATGATTGCGGCCGGTTCCAGACGTCTCGTCTCGTCGGTCTTGCGGTCGTGGCGATCATAGTCATAGATCGGCTGCTCAATTGTGCGCCCGGCTTTCAGATCGGCGAGTTGGCGTGCCATCAATCCGGTTTCTTTGCTGACCGGATCGTCATAGTTCACATTCGCAATGATCGCTTGGCGCTGCTCATCTGTATCTGCGGGGCCGTAATGGCTCATCGGCCAGTAATAACCATCCTCGTTGAAGATCACCACGCCTTGTTCGGCACATGCTTCGACCAGAGCCTCGGCGACTGTAGACTTGCCTGATCCGGATCCGCCGGTCATCGCGATAAGGTATGGCGTTGTCCGGCTCATACGCTGGGCTAGTCCTTCTTGTCGATCGGCACGGCATAGAGTTCCAACCGATGGTCAACCAGCCGATAGCCAAGCTTTTCAGCGATCTCGACCTGCAAACGCTCGATTTCCTCATTGTGGAACTCGATGACCTGACCTGATTTCACGTCAATCAGATGGTCGTGATGTTCGTCAGGGACTTCTTCATAGCGCGCGCGGCCATCGCCAAAGTCGTGGCTTTCGATGATGCTGGCTTCTTCGAACAATTTCACCGTGCGGTAGACCGTGGCTAGCGAGATCGTCTTGTCGACCTCATTGGCGCGCCGGTGCAGTTCTTCGGCGTCGGGATGATCGTCTGCCACAGACAGGACGCGCGCGATTGTGCGGCGCTGCTCGGTCATGCGAAGGCCTTTTTCGGCGCAGAGTTTCTCTAAACGTTCCATAACGCCTATCTGCCCGCTCAGACTAAATCTGTCCAGCGATGTCACGCGACATCAGCACGGCGTCAACACGGGGCTGCTTGCCGCGACGATAATAGTCCTTACGGCGACTGTCTTCCTGAAATCCGTGTTTGGCATAGAAATCCAGTGCGTCCAGATTGTCGGCCGCCACGTCCAACATGATCCGAGCGGTTCCGCGTTGGCCGAGCATTTGTAGCACAGCGTCAAACAATTGGCTGGCCAATCCTGTCCGGCGCGCAGTCGGCGCAACACATATCGTTAGGACTTCGCTGTCTGGGTCTGTATTTTGTATCAAGATGAGTGCATTCAGTCCGAAACGTCCGCCCAGTCCCAGCGCCAGTGTCGTCGGTAAAGCCAGCAATTCGTCAAAGCTCTGCTCAGTCCAGCGCTCAGTTTCTGAGAAGCAGGCGCCATGCAGGAACGCCATGGCACGCGCGTCGCTGTGGCGCAGGACCAGAATCCCGCTCATACTGGGGCTTTGCCGCCCGGCAATAAGGCATCCGGCGCGCGCGCATAGCTCGGTTTGGGGGGGTGCAGGTCTGGATCAAACACCGCCGCAAGCTCCGCCGTCCGCTTCGCTGTTGCACTTGCGGCGCGGATGTCGAGGTCAGGCATCACCTGGCTTAGCTCATCTGCGTCACCGTAAACCATGTGAGGATGCGAAATTAGTAACTCAGTTACAGCTTTGAGCGGCATCTCTTGAGCCGGCCCGGTTGCGTCGCCACTGCGAAATAGCTGCATCCAATATGTGATGTCAGGCGCGCGTCGCTGCGCTGGCGCAAGCACAAGCGCCGAGCCTTGCTGGCCAGCAGGCAGCGCCGCTTCCAGACTGGTCACGCCGATACATGGCGCGCGCAAAGCCAGTGCTAAGCCGCGCGCATAAGCAACGCCAACTCGAACACCGGTAAAACTGCCCGGTCCCGTAACTACGCCAATCCGATCTATGTCTTGGAACGAAATCCCAGCATCCATGCAGACTTTCGCGACGAGCCCCGGTAAGCGCGCATCCTGCCCGCGCGCCATTTCTTCGCATTGCTGCGCGATCAGGTCGCCATTGCGGACAATTGCGACATCGCAAGCCGGTCCAGCCGTCTGGAGACCAAGCACTAGCATCGCGTTGGCTTAGAGAATCTGGCAAGCCTCATCAACGGCAAGACGGGGACTTCGGTCGAATATCGTACTATCATCGCCATGGCCGATATTACAAAGCCAGTTGGAACGCCAGTTCTTCGTGGCATTATCGCCGAGGAAGAATTCCTTATCGACCCTGGCATTGTCAAATCCTGACATTGGTCCACAATCAAGACCCAGCGCGCGCGCCGCCAACATCAAGTACGCGCCAGACAGCGTGCCATTGCGAAAAGCCGTGGTCTTGCGCAGCTCATCATCGGCAAACCAGTCCTTGGCGCCGGGATCATGCGGGAAGAGCTGCGGGATTTTCTCGTGAAACTCCAAATCGTGCGCGATGATGACTGTCCATGGCGCCGCCATTGTTTTGTCGACATTGCTTTCCATTAGAAACGGCCGCAGCCGTTCTTTTCCCTCTGGCGAGCCAATGAATGTGAACCGCGCCGGCGAACAATTGGCGCTGGTCATGCCCATCTTGGTCAGATCATAGACCGCGCGGATGACAGGCTCCGACACCGGCTGATCGGTCCAGCCATTATAGGACCGTCCTCGCCGCCATATCAGATCGAGCGCATAGTCATTGACGGGCTTGGTCATGTTTGAAATCCTTAGCTAGGCTGATGAACAACACAGAGTGCGCGTGTTCAGGGATACCAGAGAACTTCAGTCTTGAAAGGTTCCTTTATGGATTCCTTGCGCCTAGTCTTTGCCGCTTCAGGGCCGCAACAAGCGCCCAGAGCGATACGGCGCACCACGTACCTTCCAGAATGACGAAGGGCCAATAGGGGAGCAGCCAAGAGGCGTATCCGGCGAGGCCTGCGCCGATTGCGTTGAGAATGGCATAGACCGCGCCGTCACGTTCAAGGCGGCCGATCAGGTTCAGGGCGAAGGCCACGAGCAGAAGCGTAACCCCTGCCGCTCCAATCAAATCCGCGCCGGTCATATCGAATGGCATCGCGATTATACCTTACCTGTCGGCGCCGCTGGATTTGCCCAACCTTTGATCTGCCCGCTGAGGCATTTTCCGGTCCGCGCGTCGAACCGATAGCCATGCCACGGGCAAGTCATCATGCCGTTACTATCTGGTTCGCAGGTTAGCGGCAGACCCATATGCGGGCAGACGACCGGAACTTCGCATTCTGTGCCATCCGCCAGTGTAGCTGTGCGGCGTTCCCGGCGCAGTGCCGGGCCAGCTTTGATCGCCTTGGCCCGCAGGATCATTTTGGGTTCGTCCTCGTCGAGCAAGCGTCCAAACAACTCGCGGTAAAACGCGCCAGCGGCGTCACGATTGCGATCAGGCGTGTCGGGGACGAAGAAGCGAAGCGACATCCGGCATGTGTCGGGTCCGGTGTCTGTAAGACGAGCCACTGCACGGCCATTCTCAACCCCGTCCGTGAAAGTCGCATTGGTATAACCCATCCGGTCCTCATCTAGGGTCACCCGCATCAACATCGCATCGCCACTGGTCAGCACGACATCAGCCTCCCAGCCATTGCGATCAGCGTGAATGAGTTTTGCTTCTGAGAAAGTTGAGGCATGCACGTGGGGCAAGTGCTCCCAATCGAGCTCATCCTCAATTGCAAAGAAGGCGCTAGCGCCGAGGTCACGCTCGAGATGTCCAACTTCAATCATGGTCGTTTCTCCAAATAGGTATCAACAATCTGTTTGAGCCGCTCGCGCCCGAAACTTGGGTCATGCCCGGCATGCACAACGCTGACTGGCAGCTCCCGCAAGCGCTGCATGGTTCGTCGGTAAACTGGAATATCCGAACCTGGAATTTCATCGAGCAACGGGCCGTCATAGATGGCATCGCCAGAAAACAGTGTCCCGGTTGCTGCCTCCCAAAGACCGATACTGCCCGGCGAATGACCCGGCAGGTGCAGCACGGCGAACTGTCTGTCGCCCGTGTCCACGATGTCGCCGTCTTGTAAGAATTTCGTCGCATTAGCTGGCTCGAGGCGATGCTCGGCCAGATCAAAACCCTTATGCGGGATGGCCGTCAGAATGCCGCCGGATATGTCGTAGCCCATGCCGCTGATCCAGCTTTGCGCATCGCCATCCCAATCGGCAATATCGACTGACAAATGATTGTTCGCCTCGGCAAGCGCAGGCGCTTCCGCCTTGTGAACACAGACCGCGTCAAACTCATACGCGCCGCCCATATGGTCCATATGAGTGTGGGTCAGGATCACAGTGACTGGCTTCTCGAACAGATCGCGCACCGCTTCAGCGAGGCTGCCAACCCCCATCCCGGTATCAATCAACAGGTCCGTATCGCGCCCACGCACATGCCAGATATTGCAGCGTAGAAAGGCATGCACATGCGGTTCCCAGAGCAGCGTGATGTCATCATCAATGCGTTTGCGCTCAAACCATTTGGAAGCAATCTTAAGCTGGCTCATATGGCTTATACCGCGGAGGTCGGGATGCGTGCGGTGACTTTGATCTCGGCGCGTGCGCCCGGTTGCACCAGCTCCGAAACGCCAATCCAAGTTGAAGCCGGATAGGGTTCCTTGATGAACTCGTCTTTGACCTTGGCCATTGTGGCCGCGTGTTTCTGGAGGCCAACGATGTACAAGACTGTGTCGATGATGTCGGCATATCCGATACCCGCTTCAGCTAGGGTTACGCCGAGACCCTCCCAAGCATTGCGAAACTCATCTTCCGGCGTGTCGCCGTGCCCGACTACGCCCGAACAAAAGACCAAATCACCGTGCCGCACGGCCGGGGCGAAGTGCCAGTTCTTATAGAGCTTGCGGGCCGCCTCCGGAACAATCACATCAATCGCCATGTTTGGTCTCCTATTCGCTTAGGTAATTGTCTTGAAATCGAACTTGTCGAGAACCCGCCCCGCCGCAGCGATGACCAGATTTATGTCATCATTGGTGTGGGCGAAGGACAGGAAGAAATCGTTCGAACCGGGAATGGTCAGCACGCCCTCGGTCAGCAGCGCGAGGTGGAATAGATTGATGATCCGCGGATCAAGCTTGGTGCAATGTTCGTATGTATGCGGGCCATCGGTGATGAACAGGCGCACCATCGGGCCAAGCTGATTGAAGTGGCATGCGATACCGTGATCAGCGAAGGTTTTTTGCAAACCAGAGCCGAGCTTGTCAGCTAGGTCTGATACGCGCTGATAACCGCCATTCTGATCAAATCTCTGATACGTCTTCAGAGCTGCAAGGGCAGCGGTAACCGAGTTTCGGACATCATTTCCGGTGCCGCTTTGATAGGCAAACGGGCCGGGTCTGGAGCGGGCCGGATCGGCCACCGCCATGATCTCTTCGCGCCCGACAACCGCGCCGATTTTTTCGCCCGCCGCAAAGGCTTTGCCGAAGATGGCCAGATCGGGCGTGATGTCGAAATAGCTCTGCGCGCCGCCTGCCGCGATACGAAAGCCGCTGATCACTTCGTCGAAGATCAGTACCGCACCCGCATCATGCGCCATCTGTTTTATCTGAGCATAGGTCTGATTGGTGCCGACCCACAGCCCGCAATGATGCATGGACGGGTCGACCAGAACAGCCGCCACTTCGCCTTGCTTTAAGATATCCGCGAGCGCTTCAAAATCGCCAAAATGCGCCATCGCTGTTTGCGAAACAGCTTCTTCTGTGATGCCGCCGCCTAGCCGTTTCGGCTTGTCGTTCAGGCCGAACAACATCTCGTCGCCCTGACCGTGATAGGTACCGTAGAACTTCACGACTTTTGACTTGCCAGTATAGGCGCGGGCAAAGCGCAGGGCCGACATTACGGCTTCTGTGCCGCTATTCAGTAAGCGCACCCGTTCCGCGCAGGGCACCATCTTCTGGATCAATTCAGCGAGGTCTACCGACAGTTTGTCATTCAGCAGAAGCGAACCAGTTTCCGGCGTTTTGGCAATTGCCTGCATAATTTCAGGATTGCGGTGGCCCAGCAGTAGACAAGCGCCGCAGAGGAAATGGTCGACATAATCATTGCCGTCCAAGTCAACTGTGTGCGAGCCGTTGCCGCTTTGCATATACAGAGGATAGGGCCGGAAATAGCGCACCGTACCTGACACGCCGCCCACCAGCGCTTTTGACGCCCGCTCATGTAACGCCGCTGAGGCTGGAGTTTGCGCGCGGTAAACGGCATGAATGTCGGTTGTCAGGCCGGTATAAGCATTATCAAAATCAGCCATTCTCTGGCTCCACTTGGGCTGGCTGCTCGGCGAAGTGATTGACGTTCTGACGCAGGCGTTGGCGCAATCGTCTCGGGCTCATCGCTGCTGGATCGAATAGAGTTTGAACACCGAGCCCCTCAGCCAGAGCGATGAGGGTTTCACTTAGCTCCTTAGGCACGCAAGCTTTGAACGCACCGTCAGCTTGCGCGTATTTTATTGCGGCGGCGACCTCTAATCGCCACCAGCCATAATAATTTGCCAGCTCTGCGCCAAACTCAGGCTCACTCATTCCTGCCGAGGAGAAATGGTAGAATATCCGGCACATCGAGGCGCGCTCATCATCCAGCGGCATGCCCGCCTCGAGCAGAGCGATGACCCGTTTCACCCCAGATTGTTTCTGCTGGATCATCCGCATCCGGTCGCCAACGGCTTCAAAGGCTTCGCGTATTGCGCCTGCGAGTAGCGCTTGTTTATCGCCGAAATAGTGGTTGATGATCCCGGTCGACCAGCCCGCCTCTTTCGCGACAACGCGCAAATTCGCGCCGCCAATGCCTTCGCGGGCAATGATCCTCAAGACGGCATTGGCAATGTCACGGCGGCGCTCATCATGATCAACAATTTTCGGCATCGCTTACGCCTCCTCTGAATGGTCAGCGAACATGCCATCTGCAGCATATCCGGTCAGATCAGACAGCGGCGGGGCAAGGACTTGGTGGACTATGGAGTCTTCGGCGCCGAAGAAGACAGACTTGGTATGGGTGTAGCCAAGCACACCTTGCTTGGAAGAATGACAGCCATGCCCGCTCTGCCCAAAGCCGCCAAACGGCAAAGAGACATGCCCGCCTTGAAGGCCGAAATTGTTGATCGCTGCGCCGCCGCTACGGACAGTTTGAACAAAGCGTTTGGCGAGACTGTCATCATGTGTGGCGAGGTAGCTCGCCAGAGGAGACGGCCCCGCATTGATCCGCGCCATCGCCTGTTCAATCGTATCATAAGGCACAACCGGAATGACCGGCCCGAATATTTCGTCGGTCATACAAGCCATGTCGGCGGCGGGGTCGATAATCAAAGTTGGTGGAATTTGGCGCAAGCTTTGATCCGGCATCTCACCGTTCAAGCTGATCACTTCAGCCCCGCGCGATGCCGCTTCTTCGATGTAACCGATCAAACGATCATAGTGCGTTTGGTTGATAATCCCGGTCGCATCGGGATGCCCGACATAGGATGGATAGGCCTGCGTCCAGACCTGTTTGGCCGTCTCGACCCAATCAGCCATCTGACCACGCGGCACCATCACATGATCAGGCGAAGTGCAAATCTGACCGGCTTTCAACACGCGGAAAGACAGGAATAGTTTGATCAGATCGGGCGTGATGCCATCAGGGGCGAAGACAGCCGGGTTCTTGCCGCCGAGCTCAAGCGTCACAGGGACAAGGTTCTTCGCTGCCGCTTGCGCCACCAGACGGCCAACCCTTGGGCTGCCGGTAAAAGTCAGATGATCCCACGGCATCTCGGCAAAAGCGCGGGCAAAATTGAGATCGCCTTGAATGACGCACATCACGTCCGGCGCGAAGGTCGCGGTGACCGCTTCTTCGACCGCTTGAGCTGTTGCAGGTGAGAATTCAGACGGCTTGATGATCACTGTGTTGCCCGCTGCGAGCATATCGGCGCACATCACAAGTGAGGATTCAATTGGGAAATTCCACGGCGCAATGTTGCCCATCACCCCCTTGGGCAGGTAATGAATTTCTCCGCGAGACGCGCCATGCGCAGGCCCCAGATCAACCGTTTCTGGCTGCAACCAGTTCTCGAAATTATCCCGGACATGGCGCACCCGCTCGATCACAGGGCCGGTCTCCATCAAATCAACAAGGCGCGGGTCATGCGCGCCAAAGTCAGCCGCGATTGCAGCGCGGAAGACATTCCGGCGACTAAGCAACATCTGTTCGAGCAGGGTGAGGCGCTGT